>Ga0172379_10004060_pt1 | contig 22239 bp, 21 predicted proteins | sample GrowelOW334metaG_FD_119756 | JGI IMG/M metagenome (GOLD analysis project Ga0172379, IMG submission 119756) | Groundwater microbial communities from an aquifer near a municipal landfill in Southern Ontario, Canada - Groundwater well OW334 metaG | ecosystem: Environmental > Aquatic > Deep... | reverse complement strand
GAATGGGTGCAATGTCGTCCATCTGGCTACCGGTTTGGTGGTCGGCTATCCCCCCTGCCCCCATATCCGGCAATTCAAGGCATTTATCGAAAACCGCTATGGCCTGCCGGTGGTTGTGGGGACTCACCCCATTCCGTTAAAATACAGGGAAACTCATGGCAGGTTGCCATTTTGGGAAGAGTCTCACATGAGCGAGATTGCGGATTGTCTCATGACAGAAACCCGCGATGTAATGGAGTTGTACAATTGAGAAGAATGAAAATCGCATTTTTAATCTCAGCGGTTGGTAAGGGGCTTTGGGAATGAACGAAACCATCATCACCTATACACCTATCGGTATTATTCGCAGCGAGCATGTTACACTGGAACAGATACCCATACAACCCGCCTATGCAAAAGGCTGTAATGGTTTGGCGGAATTATTTCCGGAGTATGGCAACGGTCTCCGCGATCTCGAAGGTTTTTCACACGTCTATCTTATCTACCACTTCCACAAGGCGGGACCAGCGAAGCTGTTGGTAAAGCCGTTTCTTCAGAATGTTGAACGAGGCGTGTTCGCAACAAGGGTGCCTTTCCGGCCCAATACCATAGGATTGAGCATTGTCGAATTGATCCGCCGCGAAGGTAACGTGCTTCATCTTGATGGCGTGGACATCCTGGACGGCACGCCGCTTTTGGATATCAAGCCATACACGGACAAGTTCGACCGAATCGAGACAACCCGTAACGGCTGGCAGGATGAAGTAGACGATAAAACTGCAAGACTGCTCGGAAAACGCGGGTATCACGGACACTCTGAAATCAAGGAGATATCCCAAGAGATGGAGGATAAGAAAAAATGAAGGAACTTGTGGTTATAAGCGGCAAGGGAGGTACGGGGAAAACCTCGGTTGTCGCCTCTTTCGCCGCGCTGGCGAAAAGGCCGGTGCTCGCCGATTGTGATGTTGACGCTGCTGATTTGCACCTGGTGCTCAAGCCGGAGGTCCGCCGCCGTGAACCGTTCATCGGCGGGAGTAAAGCCCGAATCAAATCCGGATACTGTGTCGCCTGCGGGAAATGCGAAGAACTGTGCCGTTTCGACGCGATATTCTTCGACGGTCCGGGAAATGGTCGCGTTCTGAAAACGTTCCGAGTGGACCCCATCGCTTGCGAGGGCTGCGGGGTATGCGCTCGATTCTGTGCGGAAGAGGCTATAGAATTTACTCCGGCAATCACCGGACAGTGGTATATTTCCACTACGCGTCATGGAACTCTGGTACATGCAAAACTCAATGCAGGAGGAGAAAATTCCGGAAAGCTGGTCACTCTGGTTCGTACTACTGCAAGAGAAATTGCAGAGAAAGAAGGAACTGGGTTAATAATCTCGGATGGCTCTCCCGGAATCGGATGCCCGGTTATCGCATCTGTGACTGCTTCGGATCTTGTACTCGCGGTTGCCGAACCGACACTCTCGGGCCGTCATGACCTTGAGCGAGTTATCCAGTTGGTACGACATTTCGGCATTCCCATGATGGTCGTAGTGAATAAATGGGATATCAATGAGGAAATGACCCGTGCCATAGAAGAACTCTCGGTGCATTGCGAGGTTGAAGTGGCGGGGAGGATACGATATGACCGCGCGGTTACGGAAGCTATGATTCGCGGATCAAGTACGGTTGAGTATTCCGATTCCGCGGCGGCGAAGGATATAACGGCGGTTTGGAAAAAGGTACAGCTTCGACTCGGATGAACGAAGGAAACATATGCAATTATGCATTTTAAAAGAGAGGAAATAATCAGGGAAATGAATCATAATTCATTGGACGAAGAAAAGGAAAAGCAGATAATAAACGAGCGGCTGTCAATGATAAAGCACGTTCTGCTGGTGTTGTCAGGCAAAGGAGGAGTAGGGAAAAGCACCGTGGCGGTGAATATCGCCGCGGATTTGGCTCGGGAAGGCATGGAAGTCGGACTGCTCGATGTGGATATTCACGGCCCAAGCATACCGGGCATGCTGGGAATTGCAGACGAACCGGTTCTCTCAAACGAAGGTGTTTTACTTCCGGTGGAGTTTGGCCCCAATTTGAAAGTGATGTCGATCGGTTTTCTCACTCAAGGACGCAATGATGCAGTTATCTGGCGCGGTCCCATGAAATATGGGGTGATTCGCCAGTTTATCTCGAATGTGGAATGGGGCGAACTCGACTACCTGGTAATTGATTCGCCTCCGGGAACCGGAGATGAACCGCTGAGTGTGGCCCAGATGATTGGCGGGAAGGCTTCCGCGGTCGTTGTTACTACACCGCAGCGAGTCTCCATTGACGACGTCAGAAAAAGCATTGATTTTTGCCGCAAGGTGGAAATGCCGATTGCAGGTATTGTGGAAAACATGAGCGGTTTTACCTGCCCTCACTGCGGCGGGACAGTAGATATATTTACGAATGGTGGGGGGATACGGCTTGCCGAAGAGATGGAAATCCCGTTCCTCGGAAGCATTCCACTCGATCCTCAGGTCGTTACTTCCTGTGATGACGGTTCACCGTTCACAATCTGTCACGTAAATACCACAGTCGCGCAGTCATTCCATGAAGTTGTTAAAAAAATACTATCCCAGGATAATGAAAAGGAGAAAAACAAATGAAAATAGCTGTTCCGCTCGCAGACGGAAAACTGTGTTCACATTTTGGCCATTGTGAACTATTTGCAGTGATGGATGTCAATGATCAGGGAAATGTAGCCTCGAAAGAGGAACTGACTCCCCCTCCGCATGAACCTGGAGTGCTGCCTGCATGGCTCCATTCTCTCGGTGTGGAGCACGTTATAGCAGGAGGTATGGGCTCACGGGCGCAGGGACTTTTTTTCGAGAATGGTATTTCGGTAACGGTAGGCATTCAGGAAGGTGTTCCCGAAGAACTTGCCGCAGCGCACATGAAAGGCACACTAATCGGGGGTGATAATGTGTGCGACCATTGATTTATTGCTCCAATGATGGAGTAGTGGAACTGGATGGTGTGACATGCCAATCTTGTAATCGTGTTTCTCCAAAGAATTATTGCAATTCTTGTCTATGAAGCAATAATTGAAATATATTAGGCAATTTTGTAACAACAATAGCCGGACACTCACACAACAGCCAGTCACGAGGGAGGATAACATGGATATCGTCAATCAGACACAAGCTATCTCAATACCGCGCATAGGAGAAAAAGCGCCAAATTTCAAGGCTGTCACGACGCAGGGAGAAATCGAATTCCCTGAACAGTACTCGGGTAGCTGGGTTATTTTCTTCAGTCATCCCGCTGATTTTACACCGGTCTGCACTTCGGAGTTCATGACATTTGCGTCGTTGGAAGAACAGTTCGCCAAGGCAAACTGCAAACTGGTTGGGCTTTCTGTTGATGGCTTGTATAGCCATATTGCTTGGCTGCGCACAATCAAAGATAAGATTGAGTACAAGGGGATGAAGAATGTCGAAGTTAAATTCCCTCTGATTGAAGACATCACGATGGAAATAGCCAAGAAGTACGGGATGATCCAGCCTGGAGAGAGTTCTATCAAGGCTGTTCGCGCGGTATTCGTGATTGACCCCAAAGGGATCATCCGAGCCATTATATACTACCCACTCAGTCTGGGACGGAATTTTGATGAGCTTTACCGGGTGATCATTGCCTTGCAAACAGCGGATGCCTTTTCCGTAGCGACACCAGCGGATTGGCGGCCTGGCGACGAAGTGATTGTCCCGACGGCAGGTTCTTGTGGCGTTGCCAAGGAGCGTATGGAAAGTAAACAAGATATGACCTGCTACGATTGGTTTTTTTGCACCAGGAAGCTGGATAAAGAGAAGGTGCTGGGAACCATCTTGAAGAAATGAAAAAACGCATTGATTAACAACCGCATGCAGTGGCTGGATTATTACCAGCCGCTGCACGGGAGAGTTGCGACTAAACTGTTTTTTCTAATGCATATCGAAAAAGCGCAAAGTAACAAAAATGATTTTGCGTTTCATTCGGCCGCGTGCAGTAACGGTTCGGCCTGTCTGATTATTTAACCTCACCCGAAAGGAAGGCTCATGACCCGCGAAGAAGAAATTATTCAGAAACGTGAAGTGGTATACCCCTATAGGATCGACTCCGACGAAATGGTGTCACGGTTTGAGAAGTGCTACGCGGCGGCCCTCCATGATGTACTCGCCAAAATGGGTTATAACGAACAATGGCTCGGCCCGGATATCACCTGCCGCACCAAGGAGCTTAAGCGGGATGTGGTGGCCGGATTCGCGTTCACCGTCCAGTGGTTTAAGGACCCTGATCCGGATGAGCGCGACCGTCCCGCCTCCAAGATGCTCGCCAACTATTTCAAGAACGCCGTGCTCTGCGTGGACACCGGCGGGGACATACGCTCAGGGTACCTCGGCGAGTTGAACACCAACGCCTTCCGGCTCAAGGGGGTCCGGGCCTCAATCATTGACGGCGGCGCAAAGGATTCCGGATTCGTTAAGCTTATGGACTATCCGGTGTTCTGTAAGTTTACCAGCCCTATCGACGCCTATACCCGCAACCGTCTACGCGGCTGGCAGCTTCCCATTTATATAAACGGGGTGCGGATTGAGCCGATGGATGTGATCGTCGGAGACAGCGATGGGGTCATGGTCGTACCCAAAGCAATTGCCGAGCAGGTGCTCACGGAAGTGGAGAATCGCAAGTCGGTAGAAGATGAAACCCGCAGGCTTATCCTTGAGGGTATGAGCGCCGAGGATGCGGCGATCAAAATGGGATACAAAGATCTTTGATCAATTCCCATGGAAAAATATTTAAAACTTATCTATTTAACGCAACAAAGGTTAAAAAATGATCAGATAAAGACGTCCTCACCCCATGTCCCCTGTTATATTTTATAATCCATTCTCTCTCATGCAGATATGGGTATTCCCCTCTCTTGCGCCGGGGTCCCCGCTTTTGTGAAACAAAAGTGGGGTGGTATAAGGGAACCAAGGGGTGAGTTCAATCGTGCTGTTTAATCTCGATAAAAGATACTATTAATTATCTCCCCTGCCATTAACAGACAAAAAAGGCAGAGGAAAAAGTATTTCTCTTTTTTCCTCATTATTTAACCGGGGCAGGCCGATAGTAAACTGCATATTTTCAAATTTCAGACTTCAGATTTCATCAATCAAATTGTACCGCTGTAGGCGAATATAACTATTGCAAGAATAATGATTCCAATCCCGCGAATCATGAGCAGCCGAGTCTTCCGCGAAGCGCCTACCCATTCACCCTGTAAAATTCCCCAGAAATTGGCTATAGCTATCGACAATGCCATATACACCGACCATCCGATTACTGTTCCCCATGCGCCCATCATGGTCGATCCGGCGCCGTAAGCGATGAAACTCCCGATCCAGAATGCCGACATGAGCGCCATCCATCCAAGGTTTTTCCATGAACCGGGATTATTGTATTCTTTTGTTGAATTGTTCCGTATCAGGAGGTAACTGCAATAGATAATATTCAGAATTCCACCCGAGATGAACAGAACCACCCAGATTACATTTCCGGCCCAGTTCTCCGGAGCTCCCATTGACAGAGCCCTTTCAATGAGAGGATGGCTCAACGAGAATCCAATATTGATCGACGAAGAACAGATCCCCGAAATCAGGCATATAAGGATTCCCATTTTCATTGAGAAACGCGCGTTTCGGGTAATTTCACCGGCTGCTTTGCCTTGTTCACGCTCCTTTCGGATTCCTGCCGCTCCACTGACACCGATACCGGTAAAGGTAACCAAAAGTCCCAGAAGGATCAGAATCCCCTTAGCGGAGAGAATTTCTGAAGGATGCAAAACGACCATAGGCACAAATGTCCCCATTCCGAGCACTGTGCCCAGAACGGTTGCATAACCTAATGCAAGCCCGACAGAAGAAACTCCCAGGCCGAAAGTTATCGCCCCCAGTCCCCAGAGAATTCCAAAGAAAATAGCAGGAGCAAGCTCTCCAAATGTCGCTGCCCCGATTATCGCGAACAGTCCCGGTATGGTCAACAACGAAACCAGTAAATTCAATCCGACCATTCCCAGAAGAGAAAACATCATCCATGAGTTTTCGAACTTCCAGCTGCGGGCATAAGACATTGGCATCGCAAAACTTCCCTGAAACAGCCCGGCGGTAATTACGATGAAAAGACCAATAAAGAGAGGCGACATGAAAGGATTCCTTTGCAAAATAAATCGTTAAGAAGCTTTTATTATCTTCAGTTTGAATCTCAATCATTCAGTTTTTTTGTTTTAACTACACTGTTAAATAAGGGCGCCTGCTGTTTTACCAAATATAAAGGGCTATTTTTTTTGATTCACTTCCAGTAAATTCAAGAATAATTTCTTCCCCACCGCTGATTGCGGTTTTTTGGAGGCCAATTCGTCCTGGAAATTAAGGGTTGTCAGGAAAATCTGACCATCGCCGAATGGCACACGAACCAGGGCATTGAGAATCTCCTTACGGTGTTCTGCGGCAAGTCCTACAATTGTTTCCGTACCGAGCAACCCCATGTGTAATCCCCAGACATCGCCGCGGTAGAAGTCCTGATATTCCCATCCCATACACTGCACAGCAGGGAGTCCATCGAGATATGGGCTTTTCCCAACGAAAAGACGACCACGGTTTCCCCAGTGCATGTTTCCCCAGTACTGAATAGACTGGAAGGAATAACTGTTGTCCATTCCCTTTGCCCAAAGGTCGATGTTGTCGAGGATGAGCAGAGTAGCCCCGTTGCTGACTTTTTCCATAATATCCTCATAGATACCCGATATAATATGCGGATTATGCGGGCCAATGATAATAAAGTCGTATTCATTTTTCCTGGAATCATACGGCTCTGTGGAAACTCCGCGGGTATCCTTGAGAAAACTGGTTATTACTCCTGTGGTGTCTATGACTGCGCCCCTGCCTTTGATCCCGGGTCCGGTACTGTAGTCGGCAACAAATATGTCGTCAAAGCCGGTGGTTACCACACCCGATTTGCCGGTCAGACGGGCATTCAGTCGATAGTAACCTGTTATTTGAACGGGCGGGAGCTCGACATCGCCAGCAAGAAACTGGCCGAATTCTTCTCCTCCGATAATTGTGACCGGGTAACTGTTCGAATACACGGCCTTCCCGCTGGGATCGACCAGCTCAACCTCCAGAGTATGAGCGCCTTTCACATCCTTTTCATTGATGATATAAAAATCGGCAATACTCTTACCGCCCAACGGCAGAACCTTTGTCCGGAGTTTTACCGCAATGTAGAGCGGCTGGGCATAGTACGGGAGGATGGTAGGGTCTCCTGTTGGATTTCGATAAGCGTCCACAATGTCGGTATGTGTGGCTTCCGATGCCCAGCCATTCAGGTTATAACAGTCGGCGATGTTCGAAAGACGCACATTTTCAAGGATACGGCCATGGAAATAGTGCATGTTTTTTCCGAGTGCAAGTGTGAGAGCATCCACTGTTGGGAACGCAGCTCGGAATCCGCTCTCATCGAGAAACCGGCTGTAGTTTTTATACCAATCAAGGTGCTCACCTTCGCGCCAGCCGTTTGAGCCATTTTTGTCCAAATATTCCTTGATCTTTTCAAGACGGAGTTGTGAACCGAAGGATCCTTCCTCACCCCAGAAAATGATCTCGTTTTTCTGAATCGTATTGCCCGGTTTCCCGTCTTCGATGTTATAGCGCAGATAGAGTTCGGGATTGGAATAATAGTCGTCAACATATCCCGCAATTGGATTCCAGTGATGCTGATCCCACCAGCCTGTGTAGTAGAGCTTGTCATCGAAGGGCAGCATGTGAAGCTTAATAGGATCACTATCGAGGCGTGTGATGGCGCTTACCTTACGGTTGCGGTCGCTGTTGTAGGTAAGAATCCGTGAGGGGTCAAGTTTGTGAACCATACGCATATTCTGAATATCGTCATCGCTCGGGTCTTCCATTGCCTCATTTTTGAGATTGTAGATTATCATGGAGGCATAGGAACGATCGCGTATGATCATCCGCCGGAGCTTCTCCCGCCGCCATGTTTCATGCATAGAATCGGGTTTGGGGAGACACCGGTATCCTCCAGGCTCCTCGTAGGTGAGAAGACCAACTTCGTCACAGAGTTCGGTTATATGGTGCTGTCCGATGGCCCGATGGAAGAGCATCATATTGAATCCAAGCTGGAGAGTCATTTCCACATCGCGTTTTGCCATTTCAGGAGTCGGAAACATACCGGTAACAGCCCAGCAGCCGCGTGTCATTGCTGCAAATATAAATACCCGCTTTCCATTAAGGTAAAACCGCTTGTCGCCATCTTTTTCACCGGTAGTGAAATACCGGAAACCGAAACGTTTTTCGGAGGTATCGATGATGTTTCCATCTGAACTTTTAAATGTAAGTGAGGCAACATACAGATGAGGGTCTTTAATATTCCACAGCTTTGCTTTGGGCATTTTTACTGCAAAGGATCGAATATTCCCTTCGGCGGGAACTGAATTTGTAATATCTTTTTTATAAAGTATAGCAGCGGGATTCTTCCATTCATGGATAATCAGAGACAGTTTGCCATTTTTCGGAGCGCCGGAGGTGTTGGCAAGAGTGACAAATATCTCTGCCTCTGTTGGATTTGGTTTGTTCTGGACATAGATATCATCAATGTATACAGTATCGACTGCCCGCAGGGTAACAAGCCCGGTAATACCGCCGAAACCGTGAACGCCCGGCACCATGTTTTTTCCCCAGCGGTACAATTCATTATCGTTCCAGTCAAAATTTCCGACAGGATCGGTCACCCGAACAGCCAGAATATTTTCACCGTCAAACTGCACCGCGCCGGTTACATCAACATCGAATGGAGTATTTCCTACCACGTCATAGCCAACCAGTTTACGGTTTATAAATACTTCTGCCCGAAGATTCACCGATTCGAAATTGATGAATATTTTTTTCCCTTTGAGGGTTTTATCGAGCTTAAATGAAGTGGTCCACCATGATACCCCGCGAAAATCGCCGGCTATCCCGATGGGATTACCGTTTGCGCCCCAGCAATATTCCTCGACTGTACCGGGGACAGTCACTTTTTTATCTGATGTGCTGCCAAGGTTATCCCATCCGCAGGTTGGTGGATTGACCGGAACCGTTGCAAGTTTCACCGGGGGAAGATAAATATCATCATTGATCCACTGCGCGTTTTTATCCAGCCAGAGCTTCCAGTTATCGCCGGACAGCATGGTTTCCCATCGTCCAGGGGTAGCGCTTGCCAGATATGTAGAAAGAACAAACAGGATTATGAATATCCCCGTCAATTGAATATTTTTATGTCCCATATTATTCCTCCGTTTCAGTAGGACTTTTTACATGTCATAAAGTCTCTATTTTATAATATTCTTTTGCAGTCCGAGTAATACGCACAATAAATTCCGTTTTCCCCCGGGTATATGCAGCCCTTTCGTTTTTGAATTCATGGGTTAGTCGAAATTTCAAGGCTTCATATTCTTTTGCAATATCTGAAAACTCAATTAAATAATCACGAAAAAGCAGCCTGTCCCAGTGTTCGAAATCATGTTCCACCATATGAATATGATGCGAGCGTTTTCCTTGCGCATCCCTCTTTATGAACCATGCATAAAACGGCGGAATATCATCACCCCAGGTTGGTCTCCAGAAATAATCATATCCCTGGGCTTCTAAAACCGGAACAAATATCCTTTTCGTTTCTTCAAGAGAAGTGACTTCAACCAGTATGTCAATTATTGGTTTGGCGGACAAGCCAGGAACCGCAGTGCTCCCGAAATGCTCGATACGATTTATCAGCTTATTCGGAAGGCATGAAAGAAGGTGATCCTTTTCCTTCACAAACATCTGCGGCCAGTCAAGATTGTATGGCGAAATCTCTACTTCATCAAGAAGAACTCTCCTTATGCGTTCTTCAAGAGTTTCCATTTTATTCGGTTTCAAATTGACTGCCCATATCCATATATTAAATATCGCCTACAATCTTGTCATAAAAGTCGACATAGTTATCCTTTTCTATGCCGGCGCGAAGCTCAATGGCAGCACGGGGATGACGGTTATGCTGGCCGGTGATGATATAGGGGGGCAGAGGTCCCCATTCAATATCTTCGCGGAGTTTTACAAAATGATCCTGCAGGAGTTTCCATACCGGGCGACGTCTGAATTTAGGGTTGCGGAGAAAACCAATAAGTAGTTCCATAGGACAGTTTCCGGCGCCGCGGCCTAAACCGGCCATAGTCGCATCGATTCTGTTGACACCCATAATGATCGCTTCAATTGTATTTGCGAAAGCAAGCTGCTGATTGTTATGTGAGTGGATTCCGACCTGCTTTCCGGTGCCTTTGACAGCATCAAGATATTTTCCAACGAGAACATTGAGTTGTTCACGGTAAAAAGCGCCGAAACTGTCTACGATAACTATCGCATCGACCGGTGTCGCGGCGATAACCTCGAGAGCCTGGTCGATCTCGGTATGCTGTACAGTTGAAATCGCCATGATATTGCAGCTGGTTTCATATCCTTTTTCATGGGCGTCATGGATCATCTCGACAGCTTCAGGAATCTGGTCGACATAACACGCTACCCTGACCATATCAACAACACTCTGGTCTTTCGGAAATATGTCGGTTTTCCAATCGCTTTTGCTCGCATCGGCCATTACAGCAAGTTTCAAACCGGTAGCTTTTGAGTCGTGGTCTCCGGTCACCAGGCGTATATCTTCTTCATCACAGTGACGGAACGGGCCAAATTTTGCTTTCGGAAAAAGACGTTTCGAATTCTTGTATCCGATCTCCATGTAGTCCAGACCGGCTTCTATACATGTGTCATAGACTGCTTTTACAAAGTCGTTATCGAATTGGTGATTATTAATTAAACCGCCATCACGTATTGTGCAATCAACCACTTTAAGCTCAGGCCGGTAAGTTACCCAGGGGGCTTTCATTATAACGCTCCTTTCGTAATTTTATATGTCTTCAAAAATTATCATTTTATAAAAACACATAAAGTTTCTGACATTATTTTAACCATTGATATGTAAATATATATTTTTTAAGCAAAAAATCAAGTGTGCTGTTTATTTTTTGACAAACGGTTATCTGTTATTTAAATTTTTTGAATTGTTTTATAATCATTCATTATATTCATTATCAATTATCCATTGAAATATAACGCGTAAAGTAATCTTTAAAATCGTTAGTTTAAAGAAAAAAATAAAGATACAGAATGATCACTTTATGTGAAAATTAATGTTGCCTTTAATAATATTATATGTAATATTATGTACATTAATAACCATGAAAGAAGTGTAACAGTACAAATGTCACATCTGGAAATTATTGAGAGAATCGATCAAGTTGCTGAGAAGGATGGAAGATATAAAAAGGAAGCGTATCTTTTTATTCTTGCAGCTCTTGAACATACAATAGAAAAGCTTCCTGAGATCAGGCATCTGAACGGCGCGGAACTGTCAAGGGGAATTTCGGAATGCGCACGCGAACAGTATGGTTATATGGCACGTGATGTTCTGGAATACTGGAAGATCAGGAACACAATGGATTATGGCGAAATTGTTTATCTCCTTATACAGGAAGGAATCATGAGCAAGACTGAAGGAGACAGGAAAGAGGATTTTGCCAACGTATATGACTTTGATTTGGAATTCACCTGGGAACGATCAAAACCAACCAGTTTTCCCTCGAGGTTTTAATGAACATGTTCGCCCGTGTACGTTCTGCAGCCCTGATGGGAGTGGACGCGTATATTGTCGAAGTTGAAACCGATCTCGAATTCAAACTGCCAGCTTTTGCGACTGTCGGTCTGGCTGAGGGCGCGGTAAAGGAAAGCAGAGAGCGTGTAACCTCCGCCATCAAAAATTCAGGCTATCTTTTCCCGCAAAAACGTGTCACTATCAATCTCGCCCCAGCGGATATCCGTAAGGAGGGATCCGCCTTTGATCTCCCTATGGCAGTGGGAATTCTTGCCGCGGATAACCGTTTACCTCACTCTACCCTTGAAAAATATGTCTTGGTAGGTGAGCTTTCACTCGATGGCGCTCTCAGGCATGTGCGGGGAATTCTTTCCATAACGCTTGCTGCCCGTGACGCCGGATTTGAGGGGATCATCGTTCCGGCTGTGGATGCTGATGAAGCGGCTCTGGTGGAAAATATCAACGTCTATCCCGCATCCAGCCTTGAGCAGGTGGTTGACTTTCTTTCCGGAAGGTGTCTAATATCAAAAAATGGCCATCCATCTATAGATTCTCTTATGGTTGGGGGAGACATCGATGTGGATTTTTCAGATGTCAAAGGTCAGGCGCATGTGAAACGGGCGCTTGAAGTTGCAGCCGCCGGCAGCCATAATATTCTCATGATTGGCCCGCCAGGTTCCGGAAAAACCATGCTTGCACGGAGAATCCCCGGTATTCTACCCCATATGACCCTCAGTGAGGCCCTTGAAACGACAAAAATTCATTCGGTTGCAGGAATTCTGAAAGAAGGTCATCCACTTGTTGTTGACCGTCCATTCCGTGACCCACACCACACTATCACCGAGGCAGCACTGATCGGCGGTGGAGCATGGCCTCATCCCGGAGAAGTAAGTATGGCTCATAATGGAGTACTTTTCATCGATGAGATGCCAGAATTGGGGAAAAAAAATATCGAATGCCTCCGTCAGCCTTTAGAAGACGGCCATGTTACCGTATCCCGCGCCCAGTATGCTATAAAATACCCCGCTTCATTTATGCTGGTTGTGGCGATGAATCCATGTCCATGTGGATATTTGACAGATTCGCATCATCCCTGCACATGCAGTCCTCAGTCGATTCAGCGTTACATGTCAAAAGTCTCAGGTCCAATTCTCGACCGGATCGATATTCATATAGATGTGCCGGCTGTGAAATACCGCGAACTTGTGGATAATTCGAACGTCGGCGATCGATCATGCGATATTATAAAGAGGGTCAACAAAGCAAGGGAAATTCAGAAATATCGTTATAAAAATCTGAACGGAGTTCATGCCAACGCTCATCTTAAACCACGCGCCATTCTCAAATACTGTTCGCTCGATGAAGACGGTAAAAGAATTCTCCAGCGTGCTGTTGACGCATTTGGTTTTTCTGCACGCGCATATCATCGAATACTGAAAGTATCTCGGACAATCGCCGATCTTGAAGATGAGGAATTCATAGCAGCAAGGCATGTTTCGGAAGCAGTACAGTACAGAACTCTTGACAGAAACCTCTGGATGAAGTAATTTGAAAAGAACATGCTAAATATTTACTAGGAATAAAACAATGCCAGAAAGCATATCCGAAAAAGTAAGTAAAAAAATTCTTCTTTTCGATATCGAGAAGGAAACTCATGATGCGGTGAAAAACGTATTCTATGAACATGGATATAGCGTGGAAGCAATGCCTTCTGGTTCCGGATTAGATAAGGTAAAAGAAAATCTGCCTGAGTTTATTATTGCGGATATGGATTTTCCCGGGCTTTCGGGTTTAGAACTACTACATAAAGTAAATGAACAAAATCTGAACATACCAGTAATTCTTATTGGGGATGATTCACACTCCATCCTCACAGCTTTTCGTGAAGGGGCCTCAGATTATTTCACAAGACCGCTTGACACTAATGAACTTCGGTCTCGTGTCCCTGCAATCATTTCTAAAGGGCTCAGCCCCCAACCCGGAGCTGATTCCGATGCTCTTAAACAACTTATCAGTAAAATCGAAAATACAAAAAAGGAAATCGGCGATCTTATCAAAATAAGTTCGACGCTCAATCTTTCGAGAGACCTGAAGGAAAGCTTGAGCGATTTGACTGAAATGGCGGCTGAATACATGAACTGTGAAGCCGCAAGCATTATGCTCATCAACGACCGTGAAAAAGCACTTGAATTTGTTGTAACCATCGGAGATAAACAGCAGCGCCTCGAAACTTTATCAGTACCGATGAGCGATGGAATCGCCGGCTGGGTGGCAACTCACGGCGAACCGCAGATTGTGAATGATACCTCTAAAGACATACGCTTTACCGGAAAGATCGACGAAGAATCTGGATTTATTACAAAACAGATTATGGCGGTTCCCATGCGGGTAGAAGGAGAAATCACCGGAGTTTTAGAGGTTATTAACACCCGTAATAAACGTAAGTTCGGACCTGAGGATTTACGTATTATATCAAGCATTGCCGAGCGTGCCGGCACGGTTATTGAAACGACCAGAAAGATTGAAATCCAACAGAATTTCTATGTCCAGACGACTAACCTGATTGTAAGAGCTATTGAAAAAAAAGATATCTTTTCAGAGGGACATGCATGGAGAGTTGCGGAACTCAGTCATAAAATCTCACGTGCGATGAATCTTTCAAATAATGAACGTAATGACCTTCATTTTGGTTCACTTTTACACGATATCGGAAAACTCGACATGCCTTCATTTTATTTTAATAAACGGGATATATCCGACCGTGAAAAAGAAATCATCCGTCAGCATCCGGTGAAAGGAGCAAAACTTCTTGAGCCGATTACCCTGTGGAAGCCCATCGTTCCCTGCGTTCTTTATCACCATGAGGCTTGGGATGGAAGCGGTTACATGTTGGGAAAATCAGGAGATTCAATACCTCTGGCCGCCAGGATCATAAATTTAACCGAAGCATTTACTGTGATGAGATCAGGAAACAGTTACAAGCGTCAAATGACCATTAAGGAAGCCGTTCTCGAAGTAATGAGAAATTCCGGGAAACAATTTGATCCTGAAATTGTTAAAGTTTTCGTGGGTGTGCTGGAAAAGGAGACCCCAGGATTTTAATGGGCGTTGACATCGACTTTCTCCCCTACCCTGATATATTTTCTCTCTCCTTTTTTTAAATATTTCATTAAACTATTCCAGCGAATGAATCGTCAATAAGGCATAAAGTGTGAGTAATTTTCGCAAGAATATGAAGGCTGTTATCCCTTTGCCGGATGAAAAATGTCTGTTAAAACAAGAAGTTGAGATAGTTGAGGACATTGAATTAGTAAGGCGTTTCAAAAAGGGAAACGAAAGCGCATTCACTGAAATAGTGAATCGTTATAATAAACGTCTTTTAAATACTGCGAAAGTGATATTAAACAACGAAGATGATGCAATGGATTTAACTCAGGAAGCTTTTGTAAAAGCATATTTTAATATGAAGGGTTTCCGTGAGGATTCATCTCTTTATACATGGCTGTACCGTATTGTATATAATCTGTGTATCAGTCATCTGCGAAGAAAAAAGATTATTTCATTTATCTCATTTGATCATGACGACGAAGTAATGGAGTTTCATTCATCTGAACCCGGTCCTGAAAAAGAATATGAACGCAAGGAGCTAAGGCGGTCGGTAATTAAAGCTGTAGATGCGTTGCCTTTTAAACAGCGAACGGTTTTTACTTTGAAACAAATCGATGGTCTTACCCACGGTGAGATAGCAGAGATAATGGGTATAACCGAAGGAGCCGTTAAAGCATCATATTTTCACGCAATACGAAAACTTCAGTGTATGCTCAAAAACCATGGAGAACAATATGATATGTAAACATGTCATAGATCTTATGCCTTTTCTGAATGACGGGTCGCTTGCGCCCAAAATTGAAAAAGAGGTAATGGAGCATCTGGCAGTGTGTGAAAATTGCCATTCGGAATATCATAAATTGAACAATATGATTAAGGTTGTATGTGAGACCATTATGGAACAGGCTCCGGTTCCGGGTTCAAAGTATGTTGAAATGGTAACCAGACGAATCAAAAAGAAAAAGGCCGAACGAACAACCGCATTATGGGCTGTTCCGGCTGCGGCAGCAATATTATTTGCAGTGTTTTTAGGAACTTACAGCATGTTTCTTGGAAACGATGGAGCCGGATTAATGGCTGGTAAAAAGCATACAAATCATGGCCAGACAAGCATAGTTACCAATAATCCATCAAGTGAAGTTGACCTGACATACCATTCTTTTACTACATATGCAAATGTTTCACTGGATGATATGCTGAACTCCATGGACGAAAATGAGATTGAAGCGCTTATAGGTTCTGAGGAGAGGTGAAGTTGAACATGAAACATACGTCATTGGTAATGATTCCAGCGATTTTTATTCTGTTTTTATTCCCTGCGATTTGCGGGGCGCAGGAAATGATGCATCCTGGCCCGCCTGGCAATGCGCCAATGGGTAAGAAACACGAGGCTCAATTTCGGGAATGGATTTGGAACAACCTTAAAACATATCTAAAACTTGACGATGCTGCCGCTGCCAAATTTAAACCGATTTTTCAGGAGCACAGCGAAACCCGTGGCAAACTCATGCATGAACATAACCAGTTGATCAGAATAATCGATCTGAACGCCGATAATCCTTCTGTACCCTTCAAAGATCTGAGAGATAATGCACGGCGATTGGAAATTGTTAATAAATCTCTCATAACTGAATGGGAGAAATATAACATTAAAGCTAAAGGTATTCTTAACGAGCTTCAGCAGATAAAATTGCTCATATACGATGATAAGTTAAAAGAGGATATTTTCAAACGGATGGGGAAACACTCTGATTTTGATAGAACTGTTCCGTCAGTACCACCTGATAGATAATAACAGGATAACCGGTTCATAAATCAGAGAATATATACAATATTAATCTTCGTTACCTCTTAATCACCCCACCCTCCCGGTCCCTTGACCTTACCCCTCTTACCGGGAGGGAGCGGGGTGATTATTTTATCTATTCTTATTAATTCATACTTCCATAGGTTACTGGTTTTGGGATATATTTAGAAACCCAGTTGCATTCGATGAAACTTGGATGCCCGGTTACCCCGAATTTTGAAACAGCGCGCATCTCTATGCGATTATTCCCGCTATGCAGCCGCCATGTGTAATGGTCGTCCGAATCAACCCATTTGCCGTCATCGGTACGCACCTGAAAGGTTTTGAAGCTCGGGGTGAATGTGGTCATCACAATGAAAACCATATCACCGTTGACTTCTGGTACAGCCTCCCAATGCACCTGGTTCAGGGTCGGCCAGAAATCGGCCTCACGGTCGGTGTGTCTGGAATACTGGAGCTTTGGCGGAGCAAGACGGTCGTACCAATTCAGGTAGCCATCCCACGGCCATTGGATGTTTCCCTGCTGAAGCGGTTCTGGAAGCGAGGTGGTCGAAAAGTCATTCCTCGGCATCATACGCATGAATTCGACATTTATATAGAAACCGCCCCAGTCGGGATGTGCAAGTTCGACTCTCGGATCGGTGGTGGAAAAGGAAATAGGCAAACGTTTAAAATCAAGAGGGAGCGTTCTCCATTCCGTGGGAGGTTTCATCCAGTCGATTGGGGTTTTTACCCCGTACATCTCGTAATACGCTTTGTGGCAATCATAAAGGCTCAGGGGAATTCCGGTATCTTTATTGTAGCAGTAGATGTCCACACCCTGGGTGGGGTCAAGGTAAATCCATTTTTGGAAATCGTTTGACCAGACTTCTACTACCTCGTGGGCAATGATATTCACATGGCGTGCCTGGAAACCCATCACGGTAAGGATGTGTGAAAGGTAGGCGGCAAATTGGATACACATACCTCCGCCTCCGACAGACTCGGCACGTTCAATGATATCGACAACATTCCATTTCGGGTATTCAACGGCAGGCGATCCCCATATCCAGCGTCTTGAGGAGTAATCAAGCGCGCGTATTATGATATCGAATTCACCGCCCGCGCCTTCAGCAAGTTTTGCAAGGTCTTCACGCTCGATGACTGTTTTGTTCATCGGCTCATCAGCGGATTGGTAGGTGAATCCGGTTGAGGAATAGCGTATTTCCGGGTTGGAATAGTCATGTATCATTATTTTGGAAGGAACTTCCATACGACGGTTTATTTCACGGTCTACTGAAACAGATTCGACTATCGGGGATTTAAGCGGGTCTGTGGTTGAAAGAATAGCACGCCACTGGATATATCGAACCTTTGGCAGAGTGATCGAACGTTCCGGGTCCCAGTTGGAAGGAGGCATTTCCATCCGTCCTGTTGCCTGAACGGTCGCTGATGCACCGACTGCAAGTGTAGCCCATTGCGACCAGTCAGCTTCGCTTAAGGGGTCCATGGACAGGCCCGCACGAATCTGCCAGGTAATCTGCGAACCGGCGGGTGTGGCGCCTTTGCAGGTCAATGTCAGTTTTTCAACCTCGGTAAAAGGAATGAGAGCGGCTGGTTTGTCAGGTTCTACCCAAAGATCGATTACCGGAGAGATCAATGTCCCCTCGGAAACATATTTCCGGAGATTAACTCTTGCAGTATACTCTCCGACTACGCCGTTTTTATCACGTTCCATTGTTCCGTGCATATCATTCAGATTGCTTATTCCAAATAAACTTGTGGATGAAGGGTTCAGCGAGGACTGATGAAGTCCTTTTCCTGTGATAGTAAACGATTTTCCGCCATTGACGCTGATCGCGGAATGATTGCCGATTATTTTCGGGGGTGCTGAAGGGATTCTTACCTCTTCCCTGCTCTGCAGAAGAAGGTTGATTCCGCTGTCGATCCCCTCTCTCGGAACAAGTCCTATAAGCTCCGGATTGCCCCCACCCGCTTTATATTCATCGGCGCGGGCGATGAGGAATGTATATCCGCTATCAGCATCTTTGGCTTCGGGGCAGGCAAAAGTAATTTCATTGTCGCCTTTCCGGAGCCATGAAGGCTGAACAGGAACATAGGCATACTGCTCGGTAGTTGTAAAGCTGAACGATGTTGTATTTCCGTTTATCGTGACTTTTAACGGCGGTTTCTTATCTGAGCCCCAGTTAACGGTAAAAAATACAATATGAGCAGCTTCGCACCGTGGATCATCGATGGTAAGAATCTTTTTAATCACCCTGTCGCCGAACACCGGCTCTGTAAAAGAACCTTTGTTGCTGGTTCCTGAGCCGGGAGCGTCATCCTCGATAAGTATATGGTTCCAGAGTTTTACCCCCTCATCGCCCTCACGCATGACCTGTTTTGTGAAACCTTTATCGTAGGCTTCCTGTGCAGACGTGGTTTGTTTTACAGTTACCATTCTTCCGGGCGCGGCTTTCGCCATAGGTGTCCAAGCACCGACTATAAGCATTGCCGTTGTGAAGAGAATGAAAACAAAATGCATAATGGTTATCCCCTTATTCAGATTAATGACTTTTTCGATGATGCAAACATACACTATTCAAACTTAAAAGAAAAAGGAATTTTTGTTACAAGACCCTTCTTTTATTTTTGGCTGTCATTATTGCTGCGGCTCCCTTGCACCTACTGGATAAACGGTATTCCGGCAATCCGGCAATGGATATAGTTAAAAAGAATTTTGCAAATAACCCCATGCTTCCGTATATTTTTTACATGATTAATATTTCCCATCTAACATTTTCCTATTGCACCCCACTCGAACTGCGTACGGGCGGAGACCCCGCTCCGGGACAACTTCCCATACTCAATGATCTTTCCCTTGTCTTTGAGACAGGCGTTCATACTGCGATTATGGGTCCGAACGGCTCAGGCAAATCAACTCTTGCGCTTCTTTTAAAAGGGCTTCTCCTTCCTTCCGGGGGAGTCATAAGCGTTGACGGCTTCTCCGCTTCATCAGGGGAGAAAGAACGCTTAGAGGTGATGAAAAGAGTGGGTTTAGTATTCCAGAATCCCGATAACACCATTGTATCTACAACAGTGGAACGTGAACTTGCATTCGGTTTGGAAAACCTTGGAATTCCCGGTACGGAAATGCGCCCTCGTGTGGATGAAACACTTTCCCTTTTCGAACTCGAAGAATACCGTCATAATAATCCATCCCATCTTTCAGGCGGTGAGAAACAACGGCTCGCCCTTGCGTGCGTTATGATCATGAAGCCTGAATATCTTATTCTTGACGAACCGACCTCTCTCCTTGATCCGGGAAACCGCAGCCACATCATAGACCTGATCCGGGAACAGGCAAAAAGCGGGACTACTGTCATCCACATCACGCAGTTTGCGAGTGAAGCACTTCATGCAGACCGTGTGATTATTCTTACCAAAACAGGCGTCGCCCGTGACGGCTCCCCTTCCCTTGTGCTTCGTGACACAGATGCCCTTGGAATCAGAGGAATTGGAAATAGTGAACCTGGGGCGGCAAAATTTCATACACAGCCAATCAAAAAAACAGAACCGTCACCTGAAATTATCCGTCTGGAAAATATATCCTACTGGTATGACCGTGGGCTGCCGTTTGAAAAAAAGGCTCTCGAAAACATATATCTCACGCTTCACAAGGGAACCTCCACCGTTCTACTCGGGCCTGCCGGCTCCGGGAAGACCACGCTCCTCGAGATTGCCTGCGGCCTGACACACCCTTCCGCCGGACAGGTTCATATCGGAGAAAAACCGCTCAGGGCGATGGCATTTCAGTTCCCGGAGGATCAGATGTTCGGAGATACGGTGGGAGAATATGTTTCTTTCGGCCCGGGAAACATCGGGATGACCGGAGAAGCGATCAAAAAAGCATCGGATCGGGCGCTCTTTGCCGTAGGACTCGATCCCGCGCTCTATTCCAGCCGCGACCCACTCACTCTTTCCGGGGGGGAAAAACGCCGCGCCGCTCTTGCGGGAGTTCTGGCCATGAGACCGGATGTTCTCATCCTCGACGAGCCCACCGCAGGGCTGGACCTTCGGGGAACCAACCTCATACTCAATTTCCTCGAAATGTATCTGGATGACGGCGGGACGCTTCTTTTTTCCACTCACGATTTCGAGGTGGCGGAACGCAGTGCGGAATATGCCGTTGTCCTTGAACAGGGACGGCTGGAAACCTGTGGGGAATTGAAAGAAGTATTTGCTGACTCGCGGTGGATAGAAAAAGTGAGAAATAAGCACTCAGCTCATACATAAAAACCCGAAATGCGGCAGAAAAGGATTCATTGCTGCGCTACATAACCGGGGACAATTACCGTTTTCATCCGCATTATTCTCTATGATCACTCAACCAGGAACGTTGATGCCGCTCATTTTTCTTGCCCGCACAGAATCAAATCTCTATATTGTATTTACAGAGAATACTCGAACAATAAGGATTTCCTGCAATGGCTGTTCATATAAACAAACGGAGTTCCCGGTGGATGCAGACTGCACGAAGGTTTTCGTGGGTGCTTGCGTTCTGTATGATCCTGAATCAAAGCCTCATACTTTTTGAAAGCCATGCAAAATGCGGGAATTCACCGGATTTATTTTCTATGGGAATCGCCGTTCTCCCCTCCCAAGCGCCATCCGGCACCCTGAACAAACTGAATAGCAGGAATATCTTTCCCACTCTTGACAGAGCTCCGGCGCTCCTTGAGTGTCCATTATTTTCAAAGATTTGCGTCCTCCAGTCTGATACTATATTTCAGACTTCACCGAACGCTTCCCTCATTTTCCATAAAACAGAACTCCATCTCCGCGTGTGAGCCATTGCCGGCAATGCGGGGAAGGCTTTCTCGCACCAGCCCGGCGCATTTTCTACCTTTCGTCATCCCGGAAACATGTACGGTCAATATGGAACGCCGCTCCCCTTGAGAGCGTTCTTGATGATACGTTACGCTCCGAACGGTTCCTTTTTGTCGGAATGGGGAATATTTCCGCTGTTCCGTAGAATTATGGACGTGGGCGACAGTACAGTCTTCCGGACTTTAACCGTATAAAATAACTTACACTTTTTAGGGAGAATACTATGTTCGGAATGGATATTACCCATTTGGTAATGTTGATACTATTCGTAGCCATACTGCTTCTTTTCGCTTTCAACTGCTCGATTCACAAGGATAACGAAGACAAGGAGGGAAAGAATAAAGAAACGGAATAAACGGTGATCTTCCGATAGATACAATTATGGATGCTGTCCCGGCGGGTATAATGGTCTGTCGATACATGATCTATACCCGCCCATAATCTTTCTTAAAGTTTTTTCAGGAATTTACTATCATGCCACAATTCAGCCCCTCGCAAATCGTTCTCATAATCGGAATGCTCATTTTTTTAAGTATCATGGCGAGCAAATTATCTGAACGGTTTAGCGTACCATCCCTTCTCCTGTTCCTTGGCATTGGGATGTTGGCCGGATCCGACGGTCCTGGCGGAATTGATTTCGACAATGCCGTAGCTGCCAATCTTGTCGGTACATTTGCTCTTGCATTTATCATCTTTTCAGGAGGATTCGATACAGATTGGCGTATTATCCGTCCCATCTGGGGGAGAACT
>Ga0172379_10004059_pt1 | contig 22239 bp, 24 predicted proteins | sample GrowelOW334metaG_FD_119756 | JGI IMG/M metagenome (GOLD analysis project Ga0172379, IMG submission 119756) | Groundwater microbial communities from an aquifer near a municipal landfill in Southern Ontario, Canada - Groundwater well OW334 metaG | ecosystem: Environmental > Aquatic > Deep... | reverse complement strand
ATCTTTAATTCTTCCTGGAGTTCCCACAATAATATGTGGATCTCTCTTAATATCCAATATTTGTTCTCGAATATAAGCTCCACCAATGGCCAAAGCCACAAAAACTCTCATACCAAAAGTAAAAGATCTAATTTCTTGTTTTGTTTGTTGAGCTAATTCTCGAGTCGGTGACAAAATAAGAATTCTTTTATTTGGATTTTCTAAAATTTTATTAATTAAAGGTAAAGAAAAAGCTGCAGTTTTACCTGTTCCAGTGTTAGAAATACCCAAAACATCTCGGCCATCCAAAATATGGGGGATTATTTCGTCTTGAATTGGAGTTGGTTTTAAATACCCTTTATTCTTAATATTATCCATTAAAATTGGGTTTAAATCAAAATCTTTAAAATTATTTTTAACTTTAGCATCTTCAATTTTTACCATTGGCTCAGCTTTTTGGATAAACATAGACACGTCAATTCGACTTTCAAAAATTCGATTTCTATTACCACCGTTTCTACTACCGACAAATCTATTTCCACCATTTCCGGCATTACTTCTGCCACCAAATCTGGTTCGACCACTATTTGGTCTTTGTTGAGTTTTACCACCAAAATTATTGGTGAATTTATTCTGATACATAATTTTTGTTGACCTAAACACTGTTTTTTGGCCGTAACCTAGAAACTTGCGGTGCCCACAAAAAAATAATGCACCAATTTGCTCAAATCAGTCTGTAGTCTACCACATCCCCACCCAATTGCAAACAGGCCTCCCTGTCAAGGGAGGTGCCCGAAGGGCGGAGGGTTTTATTAAAAAAACACCTGCCACAACATCACCAACACAGAAATCAACATAAATCCAAAAATTATCCATGCTACTACTTTATTTTTCTTTTTAGTCTTAAATTTACCCACAATTCTCTCGTCGTCGCTCAGTTTAATGATAATGGCAATCAAAGGCACAGCAGCTATACCATTAATAACTGCTGAATAATAAAGCGCACTCATAATATTGATTTTAAGTAAATTCATTGCAAGTCCGACTATTGTTGACACTGCAATGATTGCATAAAACATTTTTGCTTTTTTAAATTTTTTAGATAAACCTTCTTTGAATCCAAAAGCATCAGAAATTGCATAACCAACCGATCCTGCCAAAACCGGAATCGACTGCCAACCAATTCCAATTATTCCCACCGCAAATAAAATATAAGCAAAATTTCCCGCCAATGGTTTAAGTGCCAACGCTGCTTGTTGTGGTGTTTCTATATCAGTAATTCCATGAGCGTGCAGTGTCGCTGCTGTCGTTATAATTATTGAAAAAGTCATCAAATTGGAAAATAACATTCCAATTTTTGTGTCTCGCCCCATAGCTGTAATTTCTTTTTGTTTTACTTCTGGTTTACAATCGAAATCTTTTACCTTACCATCGGCTATTTCTTCCTCTATTTCTTCTGATGCTTGCCAAAAAAACAAATAAGGTGAAATAGTTGTTCCTAAAAACCCGATCATTGTCATGATATATCCTAAATTGAATTCTATTTGTGGAATCAACGTACTAAATGCAATTGTTTTCCAATCTTGTTTCACCATAAAAGCCGTAATCAAATAAACCCCCAAACTTAATCCTAACCATTTTAAAACTCTTGAATATTTTTTATAAGGAATAATTATTTCCATTAAGATAATCAGCACTCCGATAAAAATCAGCCAGCCAAAAAAATTCAATCCAAAAAGCATTTGCATTGATGCCGCCATTATTCCCAAATCAGACCCAATATTAATAGTATTAGCAACCGCCAATAATGAAACTGCCATAAATAATAATCTTTTTGAATGATATTTTTTAATTACTCCAGCTAAACCCTTGCCCGAAGTCATTCCAATTCGTCCACACATTTCCTGAATTACCACCATTGCCGGCCATAAAAATAACGCCAACCAACTCATTTTATAGCCATATTGAGCTCCAGCAATCGAATAAGTCGCAATTCCCGACGGATCATCATCAGCCGCTCCAGTAATAAACCCCGGTCCAATTTTTTTGAAAAAGTTTCTAATTTTTGTTAATATCACTTGCTAAAGATATCAGATCAGCTTCCCATTCATCAAGGGAGAGGGTTAGGGCGAGTGGGCTTTTATTTATATATGTAGTAAAATAGTTCCATGACTCAAAATTTCTCCACCATTAAAATTGCCGGTCCAGCTGGTTCTGGCATTAAATCCGCCGGTCAAGTTTTTTCCAAACTTCTAATCGACCATGGCTACAATTTAGTTGACTACAGTGAATATCCATCCCTAGTTCGCGGTGGTCATAACACTTATCAAATTACCTTTTCCAACGAAAAAGTTTTTGCCGCTCATTTTAATGTCGACTTATTTTTTTCAGTCTATCCAAATCATTGGCAACCACATCAATCAGAATTTACTAAATCAACTTTAGTTTTTTCTGAAGAAGATTTTTCCACCGTCAAATCGAAAGCCACGTTTATTAAATTACCTCTAAAGGAAATGGCTGACCAAGTCGGTAGTCCTTTAGTTATTAATACCCTCTGCTTGGGTATCGCTACTTATATTTATGGTCTAGATGTCCAAAAAGCCAAAGACCTTATTTGTGAGGCCTATCAAAAATATTGCGAAATAAATTTAAATGCCTTTAATATTGCCTATTCTTACGCAGAAAAGAATTTCTCTAAATTTCAAATTAAAATAAAAAAACCTACAAAAATTGTCAAAATGGGGTTTAACGAAGGAAACGAAGCTTCTGGTTGGGGATTTATTAAAGGTGGTGGTAGTTTTTATGCCGCTTATCCCATGACTCCAGCCACTGGTATTCTTCATTTTTTAGCCAACAAACAAACAGAATTTAAATTAACCGTCGTTCACCCCGAAGACGAAATTGCCGCCGCCAATATGGCTGCTGGCGCTGCCTTTGTTGGTGCCCGATCGGCCACTGGCACTTCTGGTGGTGGTTTTGCCCTTATGAATGAAGCCGTCAGTTTCTGTGGCATCGCCGAAATTGGTATGGTTTATTATTTAGTTTCCCGCCCCGGTCCGGCTACCGGTCTTCCCACTTGGACTAGCCAAGGTGATCTTCTTCACGCCATTTATTCCGGCCACGGTGAATTTCCCAAAGTGGTTTTGGCTCCCGGCGATGTTAATGAATCCTTTGAATTAAGCCACATCGCTCTCGATTTAGCGGCTCAACTCCAAACCCCAATCATAGTTGTCAGTGATAAATTAATCGGTGAATCCAGCTCCAGTACCAAATATTTTCCCGACATTAAGGTAAAAATCAACAAAGGTAAAATCTTAAACGAAATTGAAGGCGATGATTTTAAAAGGTATGCTTTTACCAAAGACGGCATTTCTCCAGTTTCTCTTCCCGGAACTCCCGGAGGCGAATTTATGGCCAACAGCTACGAACATGATGAATTTGGTTTTTCCACCGAAGATGCTGTCCTTTCCGAAAAAATGTTTCAAAAGCGAATGTTAAAAACCAAAACAGCTCTTAAAATTTGTCCCAAGGCCAATTTTTTTGGTTCTAAAAAAGCCAAAAAACTAATTATCGGTTGGGGCTCTCCCAAAGGGGCCATTTTGGAAGCCTTAAAATTGATGGACAACAGAGAAGATTTTGCCTTTTTACAATTAAAAACTCTTTGGCCAATTAATCCTGAAATTCAAACTATTATTAATGCTTTTAAAGAAACCATCGTTATTGAAAATAATGGAACTAATCAATTAGTAACCGTTCTTAAATCTCAATTTGATTTCAATCCGACCAAAATCATTAATAAAAATGATGGCCGTCCTTTCTTTCCCGAAGAAATAATTAAATTATTAGAAAGTCGCCCTGTCAAGGGAGATGCCCGAAGGGCAGAGGGTTTAAACATTAAAAAATAACTTATGATAAATTATCGCTCCAATATCACTCCAACTTTTTGTCCAGGTTGTCACAACTTCTCAGTTTTTGCTGCCATGCAGTCAGCTTTTAATGATTTAAATTTAAAAACTTCCGATCTAGTCATTAACTTTGACATTGGTTGTGTCGGCAACATGGCTGATTTTTTCAAAACTTATGCCGTTCACACTCTCCACGGTCGATCTATCACCACTGCTATGGGTGAAAAATTAGCCAATCCTAATCTTACTGTTTGTGCCATTGGTGGTGACGGTGGAATTTATGGTGAAGGTTTAAATCACTTAATTGCCGCAGCTAGGGCCAATATTGATATTACTGTTTTTGTTTCCAATAATTTTCTTTACAGTTTAACCACTGGCCAAACCAGCCCCACTACTCCAAAAGGAGCTAGAACTAAATCAACTCCATTAGGCAATGTCAGCGAACCTCTCGATATTGTCAAAGTTTTAAAATCGGTTAATTCAAATATTTTTGTCAAATCAGTTGATGCTAAAGATATCCAAGAGGTCACTAAAAACTTTAAAGAAGCCCTTGAATTCAAAGGTTTTTCTATTGTCGAAACTCGTCAAGAATGTGTCGCTTTTGGTAAACAATTAAAAGGATAATTATGGTTGATTTAATCTCGTCGGTGGATGTCCCTAATAATTGGGAAGAATTTGTTAAATTAAAACCTATCTTGCCATTTTGTATTGCTGAAGTTTCTCGTTTATCTGAAGACCTTCATTTTCATCGTATTTATATTGAATTAGTTTCAAAAGAAATCAGATTAGAAATACTTGAAAAATTAATTGGAAATAATGATGTTTGTCTGATTAAAAATAATTTTCCCTACACTCGTCTTTTGCAAAATTTACCTAAAGTAAAACATTGTTGTCTATGGTCAAGAAAAGGTAAATTATCACCAAAAATTATCGAAAAGGAAATCAAAAAAACTTTTCCCAATAATGATTTTTTTTGGTTTGAAAATACAGAAGTAATTAAATCTGTCCCTGAAATCTGGCATTGTCACGTCTTTATCAAATTAAATTAAATTTTTCTGGCAATTATTGTCATAAATAAAGGGAATTCATTTCTAGCTCTATCTTCTACTTTTGCATTAGATCCAGTACTTTTTTTATCACTAATCCATTCTTCAATCTTTTCAATACAAAATCCGTTATCAAAAAGCATTTCACTGTAAGCCGACAGGGGATAGTGGTATGACCAAGTATTAGCACTTTCTTTTTTTCCTGGATGAGCCACGATCGGAATTTCTTGCGGTGTCATATAATCATCAATTCGGCGATATTGAATTTTATTTTCTAAATCATTTTCCCAAGAACTGTGGCGGGGGATTCTAAAAACCGGATGATTCAAAACAATCACCAATCGTCCGCCTTTTTTTAAATGTTTAGCAAAATTTCTAATCACTCCAAATGGTTTTTTAATATTTTGCAAAGCCAAAACAATTGCTCCAGCATCAAAATCAGTTTTATTGGTTGGCAAATCTTTACTTACATCAGCTAACAAAAATCTATGATTTAGATTTGTTTTTTTATCAATTGCCTCTCTAATTAAATTATTAGCTAAATCAATCCCCACATATTCAATATTTTTATCAAAATTTCTCTCTAAAACTCCCTGCCCACAGGCTAAATCTAAAAGTGATTCTTTTTCTTTTAATTTCAAAATTCTTTTCAAATTCGGCATTATTATATGTTGATGGTAATAATGTCCTTCATCTCCAACCGCTTTGTTGTACCATTTACTGACTTTCTGCCAAGAATTATTGTTCATATTTTTTATTTAATTTTTCAAAAACCATATCCCAATTAACCAATTGCCACCATTTTTCTATATATTCAGCTCTATTATTAATGTAATCTAGGTAATAGGCATGTTCCCACACATCAATTACTAATAAAATTTTAGCTTCGTTGATTCCCAATAAATTATGTTTTTCCAACTGTCCAATTAGTAAATTTCCGTCTCTGTCTTGCCAAAGTGCCGCCCATCCAGAACCCTCAACTGTAGCTGCTGCCACATTAAATTCTTTTCTAAATTTTTCAAAAGATCCAAAATGTTTTTCAATTATTTTATTCAATTCTTCACTTGGTAAATTATTTTCTTTAGGCGAATTCATAAATTGCCAACACATTTCATGTAATATCGCCCCATTATAATTAAAACTATAATCTCGCATTACTTCTCTTAAATTTCCTTCAATTTCACCCAATCTTATTTTTTCAATTTTTTCCAATGCCACATTAGCTCCATTCACATATGCTGCCTGATGTTTATCGTGATGTAGAGTTACTATTTTTTCGGAAATAATTGGCTCTAATGCATTATAGGAATAAGGGAGCACTGGGAGTATTAGTTTGTTGTTTGTCATAATTTAATATATTATTACTTAAGTATCTCATTGTTTTTTAAAAAAATATTAAATTTATGAAAATCAATAAAATTGCAGTAATTTTTCCTGTTGTTTTAATAATTATTTCTTTTTTCATTGCCATTTATTTTTATCCAGTTTTTCCTGACCAGGTCGCCACTCATTGGGGTATCGATAATCAAGTCAATGGTTATTCTTCCAAAGCCTTAGGTCTTTTCTTTATGCCAGTTTTATCAGTTTTTTTATTTTTCCTTTTCATTTCATTGCCTAAAATCGACCCTTACAAAAAAAATTTTGATCAATTCAAAAACTATTTTCAAAATTTTATTAATATCGTCTTTGCTTTTTTGTTCTATGTTTACTTATTAACTATAATTTGGAATTTAGATTTTCATTTCAATATGATCCAAATTCTTTCTCCAGGTTTCGCGATCCTTTTTTATTATGCCGGAGTTTTAACCTCTAATGCCAAACGTAATTGGTTTGTTGGCATTCGCACTCCTTGGACTATGTCCAGTGAATTAGTTTGGGATAAAACTCACCAAATTGGCGGAGAACTTTTCAAACTAACTGGCCTCATTTCTTTATTATCATTATTATTTCCAAATTTAGCCATATTTTTTATTCTAATGCCAATTGTTTTTACTACTGCCTTTATTTTTGTCTATTCTTATTTGGAATATAAAAAAATAAATTAATATCAAAAAATCACTATAGGTTGCGGTATAATTAATCAAATGATTATTATTAAAACTCCAGCCCAAATTGACGGCATTAGAAAATCGTCTAAATTAGCGGCAGAGACTTTAAAATATCTTTCCAAATTTGTCAAACCGGGAATCTCCACTGAAAAATTAAACGAGCTTGGTCATCAATTTATTATTAACCATAAAGCCATTCCTGCTCCTCTAAATTACAATGGTTTTACTAAGAGTATTTGCACCTCAATCAACAATGTTGTTTGCCATGGTATTCCTTGTTCAAATGAAATTTTAAAAGAAGGGGATATTATTAATCTTGATATCACAACTATTTTGAATGGTTATTTTGGCGATGTTTCGGCAACTTTTCCAGTTGGCACAATCAGTCCTGAAGCCCAAGATTTAATCGATACTGCCAAAAAATGTCTTAATGATTCAATAAAATCCCTAAAACCAGGCAAATTATTAAATGACTGTGTCGGAAAAATAATTGAGCCAATCGTTAAAAAGAAGAATTTCAGTATTGTCCGCGAACTTGGCGGTCATGGTGTTGGTATTCATTTTCATGAAGAACCCTTCGTTTTTCATTTCAATACTAATCAAGAAAAAGTAATTCTAAAAGAGGGGATGATTTTTACTATCGAACCCATGATAAATGCTTCACCAAATTGTCAAATTACATTTGATCGTCGTGATGGCTGGACAATTCGAACTCTCGATTGTTCTTTGTCAGCCCAATTTGAACATACAATTTTAATTACCAAAACCGGTTCAGAAATTCTTACTAAGTTATAATAATCCATGATAATTCTCGACGGCAAAGTCACTTCTCAAAAAATAATGGATTCTCTCAAAATCGAGGTTTCTAATTTAGATTTTATTCCAACATTAGACATAATTATTGTTGGCAACGATCCTTCTAGTCAAAAATATGTCGCCATGAAACAAGAAAAAGCTCAAAGTATTGGCATTGGTGGAAAAATTCATCAACTCAATCAAGATTCGACCACTGAAGAAGTTTTGTCTTTAGTTGAAAATTTAAATCATGATCCAGAAGTGAATGCTTTCATGGTTCAACTCCCGCTTCCACCTCAAATCGATACTCAAAAAGTACTATCATTTATTGATCCGAAAAAGGATGCTGACGGCCTTAGTCCTTTTAATTTAGGTCTTCTTTTTCAAAAAAAATCTATCGGAATTGCCTCCGCAACTGCTCTTGGAATTATTCTCTTATTAGAAGAGTACCAAATTGATATTAGCGGTAAAAACGCGGTAATCATTGGTCGTAGTCCAGAAGTTTCAATCCCATTATTTGCCTTACTTATGGCCAAAAACGCCACAGTTACCATTTGTCATACCAAAACCCAGAATCTAAAAGAAATTTGTCAACAAGCTGATATTTTAATTTCCTCCATTGGTAAGCCAAATTTCTTTGGCAAAGATTTTATTAAAGAAGGCGCTGTTATTGTTGATGTTGGTTTTGTTGCCGACCCAACCACCGGTAAAACCACAGGGGATTTTGATTTTGAACAAGTCGCTCCGATTTCTAGTTTTATCACCCCAGTTCCCGGCGGCGTCGGCCCCATGACCATCACTTCACTTTTGTATAACACCGTTGAAATAGCCAAAAAATTTACCAAATTATCATAAATTATGATCACTAATGAATTTAATCAGTTAGCGGATAATGTTAAAAAATTTTTAGAAAATGAATCATCTGGTCATGATTTTTATCATGCCAAGCGAGTTTTTAATAATGCTAATTACATCCAAAAAAATGAAGGAGGGGATAAACTGATTATCGGTTCGGCCGCTTTAGTTCATGATATCTGTAGACCATTTGAAAAGAAAACAGGGAAATCCCATTTTGGGAAAGAAGCCTTAATAATTATAGAAGATGTTCTTCGTAAATCTAATATTACTGAAGATAAAATACAACCAATATTAGAAGTAATTGAACTACATGATATTTATGATTGGACAGAAAAAAATAAAAATAAATCAATTGAATTACAGATAATTCAAGATGCCGATAATTTAGATGCTATTGGAGCTATTGGAATTGGTAGAACTTTTGCATTTGGTGGGGCTAATTCAAGACCCATGTATACTCCAGGTGAAAATCTTACTTTTACAAAAGATTTTATTGATAACCCAAACTACAGAACATCAACTATTGCTCATTTTTACGAAAAGCTATTGAAATTAAAACAAAACATGAACACTAAAACAGGAGTTAGAATTGCCGAACAAAGAAATCAAGTAATGGAAAATTTTCTTAAACAATTTTTTGATGAATGGAATGGTAATTTTAATTAATTAAACCGTCCTGTTATAATTAACCATGAGAATCCAACTTTTTGATCGTGGCACTCCACAAGGCAAGCAATTATTTTCAAATCTAGAAACTGTCTGTCAAAAACTTCAAATCGATTACGACCCGGAATACATTAAAGATATGTCCCGTGTAATTAATATGGGCCTTCAAGGTAAAACCATTCTTTTAATTGATGGAGAAGTTGCTTTTATGGACAAATACCCCTCAGTTAAAGAATTAGAAACTATTATTTCTGAGTTCTAATTTATGTTAAAAAAAGTCAGAAAATTTTTAAATCGTCGAAAAAATTTAAGAATAATTATCGATCTTTTAGGAGCCATTGCCGTTTGGTGGGGAATTTGGGGAATTCTCGACCTTTTTGTTTTTCCCGAAAATCACCTAGTTAGTTATGTTGTTTCAATTGCTTTGGGTTTTATTTTACTAATAATCGATGGTAATGGCCTAGACGATTTGAAATAATTTTCTTACATTCCCATCAATAATTTTCTCTGTTTCCTTAAAATTTTTTCCCCAAATTTCCGCCATTTTTTTATAAACATAAACCACGTTATTCGGATTATTTTCTTGTCCTCTAAACGGTTCTGGTGTTAAGTAAGGGGAGTCGGTTTCTAAAACAAGTCTATCTTTAGGAATATTTTTAACCACATCCACCAGCCCTTCTTCATAAGTCAAATTTCCGTCAATTCCAAAATACCAATTTTCTCCCAATTCTAAAACTTTTTTAATTCTTTTATTCCCGCCAGCGTAGCAATGAAACACTCCTGATAACTTTTCATATTCTTTTAAAATTTCCACTGTTTCATCCACCGCTTTTCTGGCATGGATTATTAACGGTTTTTTATACTTTTGCGCCAATTCAATTTGTTTTCTAAACAAAAACTCTTGCTTTTCTTTATCAAAATCACCCAAAAATTCTAAACCGCATTCCCCAATTGCCACAATTTTTTTATAATTTTCTTCCACTAACTTTTTAAGTTCAGTAGGGGAATCATCAATCTCAGCTGGATGGATTCCCACCGCAACCAATAATTTTTCAGAACATTTTTTACCTAATAATAGGTTATTTTTCGAATCATCCAAACTTGCTCCCGCCAAAATAATTTTATCAATCCCCTCATCAATGTCGCACAATCTTTCCAGATGAGCATGTGTATCAATCATCTTATTTTATTCTTGGAAACAAAGATTCTTCTAACGATTTTACCTCATTTTTAAAACATTTTTCAATTTTTTGAGCCACTTCCGGCATTACAATCTGCAAGTGGAAGGCGGCAGTTTGAATATTTTTGATACATTCATTCAAAACAGCGATTCTCTCTGGATTTTCTTTTTCTAACTTCCATGGGGTAGTTTGATTCAGTTTCAAATTTGAACTATCTATCCATTTATTAAAAACCAAATCAAATGCCTCATTCAATTTTAGATTATCAATTAAATTTTCAAATTCACTATCAAATTCAAATTTTTCCTCCACTACTTTTTGACCCTCTGATAATTTTGCCACTCTAGAAACCAAATTTCCCAAATTGTTGGCCAAATCAGCATTATATTTTTCTTTAAATCTATCAATTCCTACATCGGAATCATTTTCCGATGGAAAAGATCGGGCAATTAAATATTTACTTCCTTCAACTCCAAATAAATCAATTAGTTGTTGAGGTGAAATCACATTCCCCAAAGATTTAGACATTTTCTTTCCATCAATCATATAGAAACTGTGAGTATAAGTTTTTTTAGGTAATTCAATTTTTGCCGACAGCAACATCGCCTGCCAAATTACTGTGTGAAACCACAAAATTTCTTTTCCCAATAAATGCAAATCGGCAGGCCAAAAATCTTTCTTACCTTCCACAAATTGAGTGGCACTATAGTAATTAATTAATGCATCAAACCAAACATAAATAGTTTGTTTTGGATCCCAAGGAGTAGGGATTCCCCATTCAACATTTTCTCTCGATATTGAGACATCTCTTACACCAGCCTTAAGTTTTGCTAATATTTCGGCTCTTTTTCCATCTGGAAAAACATAATTAGTTTTTTCGTTTTCAATTATTTTAATAATTTCTGGCACATATTTACTAAGTTTAAAAAACCAATTTTCTTCACTTTTAAAAACAGTTTTTTCAGGCGGGTGTAGAGTACAATGACCATCGACCAGATCAGTTTCCGTTAAAAATTTTTCACAGCCGACACAATATAACCCCTCGTATTTATCTTTATAAACATCCCCATTGTCATAAATTTTCTGTAGTATCTCCCCTACCACTTTTTCGTGTCTTGGATCAGTTGTTCTAATAAAAAAATCAAAACTGATATTTAATTTTCTCCATACTTCTTTAAAGCGGGGAGAAATCTTATCACAATAGTCTTGATTTTTTAGCCCTTCTTTCTGAGCCGTTTCGGCTACTTTCTGTCCATGTTCATCAGTTCCTGTTAAAAAGAAAACGTCTTCTCCTTTAGCTCGATGTAGTCTGGCCACCACATCAGCCGCCACAGTAGTACAAGTGTGTCCAATGTGAGGAATATCATTGATGTAATAAATTGGAGTAGTGACAAAAAATTTCTTCATTACCCTTATTTTCCCATATTATTTAGTTTTTTTCTTGATTACTTTCTTGACAGTTGCTTTTTTAGCAACAGATTTTTTCGACACAACTTTTTTGACAACATCCTTCCCAACTTTTTTTGAATAATTTGACTTAAGTCTGTCACTTTTATTCTTATGAAAAATATTCTTTTTAACAGCCTTGTCTAAAATAGAATAAACTTCCTTTAAATCTTCGCTCGTTGGCTTAGCTAAAAACTTTTTAATAATAGCTTTTAAGCGATTTTTAAAAGAAACATTATCCTTATGATTTTTCAAGGACTTTCTTAATGATTTTTTTGCAGATAAACTGATTGGCATGAGCAATATTTTATATTATCAATTCAATTTTTACAACCATATATAATCTGATTAATAATCAGATATAATTCAACTCATGACCGTTAGAGAGAGAATTAGACTTATAAGTCAAAAAAAACAAAGTACCATCCTTTCGGCCTCTTTGGTTTTAGCTGTAGCATTTGGTGTTTCTTCTATTTTAGGTCTTTTAAGAAATCGTTTCCTTTACGCTGAATTTTTTTCCTGTTGCGTGGCTGATCTTGATGTTTACAACGCCGCCTTCCGCATTCCAGATTTAATTTTTAAACTTTTAGTTACAGGAGTTTTATCTGCTTCTTTTATACCTGTTTTTTCAAGTTATTTACACAAAAACAAAAAAACTGCTGATGAAATTGCTTCAACTGTCATAAATCTTCTTTTAATTGCTTTTACTTTTATTTCTATAATCGCCTTCATTTTTATTAAGCCCATTTCTGGTTTAATTGCTGCTGGTTTTTCCCCAGACCAAATATCTTTAATGGCCAACCTTAGCCGGATTTTGCTCATTGCTCAAATTTTCTTTCTTGTCAGCAATTTTCTTTCCGCCATTTTACAAGTCAACCAAATTTTTATCGTTCCTGCTATTACTCCTATTGTTTACAATATTTTTATTATTATCAGTATTTTTACTCTAGCTCCTATATTTGGTATTTATGGTGTAGCTATTGGTGCTGTTGTCGGTGCTTTTTTCCATTTTGCCATTCAAGTACCTGTAGTTCACCGTCAGGGCTTTGTCTATTATCCAATAATCAAAACCAAATTAAGTGGAGTCAGAGAAATATTTCGGCTTATGGTACCTAGGATTTTTTCCCTAGGGTTGGGTGAAATCGAAAGCACAATCACTCTATTTTTTGCAAGTACTTTAGCTTCCGGATCAATTTCTCTTTTTAATTTAGCCCTTCAATTTATGTATCTACCTAGTCGTATTTTTGGTACCACAGTTGGACAGGCTTCTCTCCCGCTTCTTTCTAAAAACATAGCTCGAAATGAATTAAGCATATTTAGAAACACTGTCAGCAAGATTATAAATCAAAGTTTATTTATTGCTCTCCCTGTTAGTGCTTTGATTTTAGTGGAAAGAGTTTCGATTGTTAGAATTCTTTATGGATCTCAAGAATTTCCTTGGTCAGCTACTATTTTAACCTCCAGAATTTTAGCTTTTTTGATTCCAGGAATTGTCTGCCAAGCTGTAATCCAAATCTTAATTAGAGCATTTTATGCCCTTCATAATACTAAAATTCCTTTCAATGTTTCAGCTGTTTCTCTAATTATAAATATTACAACTAGTTTTTATTTTGTTAATTTTACCCAATTTGGCGTTATTGGTTTAGCTATAAGTGCTTCTATCGGTAATTTGGTCCAACTTTTTGGTTTATTAATTATGTTTATTAAGGTTGTTGATGGTTTTAATTGGTCGAATACATTTAGTAAATTTTATAAAATATTAATCTCCTCTATTTTAATGGGAGTTGTTAGCTGGTTGTCAATAAAATTTTTAGATCTTTTCATTCTCGACACTACTCATTTCATTCCAGTCTTAACTCTAATGGTAATCTCCTCAATTATTGGTTTAATTACGTACATATTTGCTGTTAATTTTCTAAGAATGGATGAGGTTAAAGATTACAAAAAATATTATTTCAAATTTAAGGATTTTATTTTCCACAAATAGTCATATATACTGAACGTATGGCTATCAAGAAAGAACTGTCTCTTCTACCCGAATCTGAAAATCCAAGGTCTTTTGGAGCCCGCTTTTTTAAATGGATTACTACTACCGGTAGGGTCACTATTATTTTAACTGAACTTATTGTTATTTCAGTCTTTATCTCTCGTTTTTGGTTAGACCGTAAAAATTCAGATTTATCAGAAATCGTTCGTCAGAAGCAGGCAATTTTAGAAAGTGCAACTCCATTCGAAACAGAATTTACCAAGCTACAGGAAAGATTAGATTATATTAAAAGTTTTTATTCAAATCAGCCAGAATATGATAAGCAAATCAGCTCTTTGATTTCTAGTACACCCACTGACCTTTTTTACAACCAACTTTCTATTTCCATGGATGAGAAAACTACAACCACAGTCATCAATGCTTCTTTAACTGCTTACAAAGAAGAAAGTATTGTTTCTTTTATAACCAATCTCACCCTAAATTCCGATATTAATCAAGTATATGTCACTAAAATTGAAAAAAAAGAAAAAGAAAATCAATATTTAATCTCAATCGTTTTATATTTTAATGCGAATAAAGCTAAAACTGAAATATGATCTACACTAAAAACTGGTTTCAACTCCAACCTATGTATGATTTTATTAGGAAGCAAGCCGAAAATGAAAAAACTTTGAGATATTTAGAAATTGGAGGTACTTTTACCTTAATTACCATTTTTCTCTTTTTTGCCATCATGCCTACCATGACTACAATTTTTTCCCTCTTGGGTGAAATAAAATCAAAAGAAATTTTTATTGAAAAAGTTGATAATAAAATTAAGAATATTATTCAAGCTCAAAAAGTATATGCTCAAGTTCAGGAGAAATACTCATTAGTGGAAGAAAGTTTTCCTTCTCAACCACATTATTATAATAGTGCTTCAAATTTAGCCACTATATTCAGAGACTCATCTTTAGATATAAGCAACATAGGTTTTAATTTAACTGATAAAATTATTCAAGAGAAAAATAGTGATCAATTTTTCAAATCTTATCAAATCAATTTAATTGGTGAGGGGCAATATTCTGCCATCATTGAGATGATTAAAAAGATGTCCAATAATCGTCGCCTATCTAATACTTCAAATATTCAAATCAATCAAATAAAAACCGATATAAATAAAACAGGATCAAATAAAGTTGAGTTTATTCTTTCCAGTGATTTATTTTTTTTACCTGACAATTAATGAAAAAAAATAAAATATCATTCTATTTTGTTTTCATCTCTTTTCTTACTCTTTTAACCATATTTTTTTCAATAGTTCAAAAAAGTTATTTTAGTTTTATAACGCCCCAAAAAACAATAGAGAATAATATTCTCTTGAATAATTTTGACCCAAGTTTAGATTTAACTGTTATTTCTATAGTTGAATCTAAAAACAAAAATATTGACGAATCATTTGATTTCTCAATTATAAAATCAAATCAAAAATTAAATGATTTAGATTCAACACCAACAGCAACTTCAACACCAACAGCAACTTCAACATCCACAGTAAATTCAATACAATAAATGTTAAAAGAAAAAAAAATTCCAACAATTCTGGGTCTTATAATTCTAGTTAGCGGAGTTTTTGTCGGTGTCCTTTTAACCAATCAAAAAACCAGTTTTATCTCCAAGGCCAGTAGTAGTTGTAAGCCAAAAAACTCTCAAATAACCAATATCACTAATAGTGCTGTTTCTATTTCTTTTGTGACTGAATCTACATGCTTATCAACGCTTTCCATAAACAATCAAATAATTGAGAATGCTGCTGTTGCTAGTGTTGATCCAAAAAGTAAAATTCATTATTTTGATGTTAATAATTTAAATGCTGCCACTGAATATAATTTTTCTTTTATTGTCGATGGTACAACATACAAAGAGTCATTATATAAATTTGAAACAGCTCCAAATCCCAGTGGCTCAATTCCCTCTTCAAATTTAGCTTGGGGTCGTGTTTTTACACCAGAATTAAAAGCGGCCAATAAAGTCATTGTTTTTGTTAATATTCCTGGAGCTTCTCCTTTATCTGCACTAGTAACTTCATTAGGCAATTGGAATATTTCATTAGCCAATAGTTTCAATGAATCAAAAACAAATAGATTCACTCCCACAGCCAACACTCCAGAAGAAATTATTGTTATTGACCAAAACAATCAAACCACTCAAATCACTGGTAACACTTCAAATAATGATCCAACTCCAGATATTATTTTAGGTCAAAATCAATTTTCATCATCCACTATTGTCTACGACACTAAAACTGATACAGGTTCTTTGTCTTCAGTTGCACCAGTTTCAAATTCAAAAGAGTTAGATATTTTAAATCCAAAAAATAATGAATCCATTTCTACAAAAAAACCAGATTTTTTTGGAACGGGCCCGATTGATTCCACTGTTAAAATAGAAGTTCACTCATCGACAGTTTATAATGGTGAGGTTATAGTAAATAAAGACGGCTCCTGGAACTGGTCTCCTCCATCTGACTTAGAACCAGGAGAACACACGGTCACCGCCACAGTTATTATTAATGGCATTGAAAAAGTAATCACTAGAAATTTTACTGTCCTCGCCACCGACAGTAATCTTTCCTATTCGGCTTCACCGTCAGCTTCTACCTCTAATACTACCCAAACTTCTATTACTCAAACACCAACATTAACCCCAACCCCAACCCCAACCCCAACTATTACACCCACTAAAACTCCAACTACTCCAATACCAACATTGAGTGTTATCCCGATTGAAACTCAAATTACTGTGGTCAGTACCAGTTCTGGTATGCCCAAAACTGGTAATACGACTCCTACAATATTATTACTCTTAACAGCTTCTTCTTTTATTGCTTTCTCTTTTTTCTCATTCAAGAAAAAATAATAATGGTATCATATAATACTAATGCTAGGAATAAAAAAAATAAATTCTATTTTTGAAGAACTTCGTCCTACTCAATGGATAAAAAATTTGGCTATTTTTTCAGCTATAATTTTAAATGGACAACTTTTTAATTCTCAGCTTTTTATTCCCAATTTTTTTGCTTTTATAGCCTTTTGTTTTTTATCTTCATCCTCTTATATTATTAACGATCTTATTGATGTCAGTAAAGATCGGTTACATCCAGTCAAAAAAAATCGTCCAATTGCTCGTGGTGATGTTTCAGAATCAGCTGGCATTTTTATTGCGTTTTTTCTTCTTTTCTTTGGATTAGGGATAACGATTTTTATTAATTATGGTTTTTTCGTTTTTTCTCTCATCTTTATTTTACTTCAATATTCCTATTCTTTATTCCTAAAAAAGAAAGCCATTGTCGATATTATGGGAATAGCTTTATTTTTTATAATTCGTGCTTTTGCTGGTGAAATTGTTACAGGTTATCATCTTCCGATTTGGATTATGCTAACCGTTATTTTTTTATCCCTATTTATTGCCAGCGGAAAACGCCGTAGTGAATTAGTTAATAGTGGTACAAAAACCAGGTCGGCTCTTAGTGGTTATAGTAAAAATCTTCTAAATTTTTATACCACTATGTTTGCTGTCTGTACTTTAGTTTGTTATGCTTTATTTACTTTTTTTGAAGAATCAGTCAGTTTTTCTGGATCAGGGTTTTTACACCAGCTTCTCTTAGATTTTTTCCCCAACGCTTTAAATCGAAAATGGTATATGATCACTCTTTTACCCGTAATTTTTGGAATTATGCGTTATGGTCAAATAATTTTTGAGATGCAAGAAGGTGAGAGGCCTGAAAGAATAGTCGCCACAGATATACCTATTTTACTTTCAGTTCTAATTTGGGGGCTGATGATAATTGGTATCATCTATGCAATCTAACAAAATCAAAAGAATTTTAATTCCGTTTTTTTTAATATTTCTTACTATTTTTACTCGCTTCTATTCTCTTAACTGGGGCAACGGCTACTTTTTTAATCCGGATGAAAATAATATGGCTATTGCTGTTTCCAAAATGACTTTATCAGATCTTAATCCACATTTTTTTGCCTATGGACAATTTCCTCTTTTTTTGACCTTTTTTACTACTCCAAATCATGATTTTTCTACCATTATTTTAACTTTACGTTTTTGGTCAGCTGTGTTTTCCTCCTTGTCAATTTTATTTTTTTATTTGATCGCCAAAAATATTTTTAAGTCCCAAAAAATAAGTTATATTTTTGCACTTCTCTTAATTTTTACCCCAGGTCTAATTCAGTCAGCTCATTTTGGAACTACCGAGTCTCTTCTTATTTTTATTTTTTCTGCCAATATTTTTTTATCCTTAAAATATTATCAAACCGAAAAAAAACTATTTTTTTTATTTTCTATTTTAGTCAGTGCAGTCGGCCTTGCTTCTAAAATAACTGCTGTTTTTTTTATTCTGCCATTTTATCTTTGTCTCTTTTTAATTTTTCTAAAAAATAAGGGCCTCCCTGCTTGCCCGCCCACTGGCTGGGTCAAGGGAGGTGTCCGAAAGACGGAGGGTTTTAATCTCATTTTTACCGCCGTTATATTTACTCTCCTGACTTCATTTCTATCTCTTCTTTTTTCTCCTTTCAACATCATCAAATTTTCCGATTTTAAGTCAACTATGAATTATGAAACATCAGTAGCTATTGGCACAAATAAAGTTTTTTATACTCGTCAATTTGAAAATTCTCTACCATATATTTTTCAATTAAAAAATATTTTTCCATATGCTAATGGAATTTTTATTTTTATTTTTTCTTTTTTCGGTTTTTTATTTTTTCTAAAAAATAAAATAAAAAAAGAATTTCTTTTAATTCTAATTCCGTCAATAATTTATTTTATTTACGCTGGCCAGCTTTTTGTTAAATGGTCTCGTTTTATGTCCCCTGTTTTTTTTATAGCTCCGTTTTTCTGTCTTTTTTTAATCGAAAAAATTAAAAACAAATTTTTAATTTTAATTTTATTAATAACAATGATTAGTCCTGGCTTTTATTTTTTTCAAAAATATTTCTCAATCGACACTCGAATTATTGCCTCAAATTGGATTGAATCAAATATACCTTCAGATTCATTCATCTTATCTGAATCCGGTAATGTTGTTAATTTACCTTTATTTTACATTGATCTTAAAGTTAACAATTTTGATTTTTATAATCAGGATAATATAAAAAATTTATCAACAGAGATAAATAAAAATGACTATATAATTATTCCTTCGCGCCGAGTTTTTAAAAATAATTTTCCCCAAACTGAAAAATATTATCAAAATTTATTTTCAGGTAATTTAGGTTTTAAAGAAATCAAAGTAATTAATAATCAAAGAGATTTGTTTTTAAATTCAGAAAATGCTGAAGAAACTTGGTCTGTTTTTGATTCTCCAACCATTAGAATATATAAAAAAGTTACCAATTTTAAATTAAATGACTATCAAAAAATACTTATCGATAATTAATCTTTATCCATTTTTTTGGCCAAGGTTATATGTATTTTTAAGGTCAATTATTTTACCTGTTTCCAAAATAGAATCTCTTTTACCAAAAAAAGGTCTAATTCTAGACGTCGGTTGTGGTTATGGGTATACATCAACTATTTTTGCTCTTAAAAATAAAAATAGAAAAATTATTGGATCAGAGATAAATAAAAAAAGAGTATTAATTGCACAAAAAGTTTCTACTTCAATTTCTAATTTATCTTTTAAAACATCAGATTTAATCGATAAAGACAAAACGTTATTCGATGCTATTGTTGCTATTGACTTGCTTCACCACATTAATCTAAATCAAAAAGGAATTTTATTAAAAGATTCATATTCAAAATTAAAACCAGGTGGTTTTTTAATTATAAAAGATATTAATACTAAACCTTTATTAAAATATTTATGGAATTATCTACATGATTTAATTATGACAAAATTTTCAAAACTTTATTTTTTATCGTCAGTTAAAACCAAAAATCTTTTAATCAAAAATAATTTTAAAATTATTAAACAAGGAAAACTTTTTAGTTTTCTTTACCCTCATATTTATTATGTTTGCCAAAAAAAATCTTAACAATCAATTAATAATAGTTTTTTCAATTTTTTTTATTTCCCTTAGTATTCGTTTTTTTGGTTTAAATTGGGATCAAAATCAACATCTTCATCCAGACGAAAGATTTCTAACAATGTTGGTTTCTACTATCCAATTTCCTTCCTCTGTCGGTCAATATTTCGACACCAAAAATTCTCCATTGAATCCATTTAATTATCAGGATTTTCATTTTTTTGTTTATGGCACCTTTCCTTTATTTTTAGTCAAAAGCATGGGTTTTTTATTTAATGTCTCCAGTTATGAAAATATTCATTTTATTGGACGTATTTTATCTGCTATTTTTGATTCTTTAAATATTTTTAGCCTTTATTTTTTAGCCAAATTAATTTTCCCAAAAAATAAAAAAAATCTCTTATTTTTACCTGGTCTTTTTTATTGTTTTACTGTCTTACCAATTCAACTATCCCATTTTTTTGCCGTTGATACTTTTCTGTCTTTTTTTATTTTATTAACTTTTGTATTAATGTCTTATTGGTTAAAAACCAATAATAATTTTTTATTATTATTTGCATCAATTACTTTTGGACTAAGTATGAGTTGTAAAATTTCTGCCATTCTTTTAGCTCCAATTATATTTCTATTTTTTCTTTATCATTTTCGACAAAAAAAGATTATTTTTTTGATTAAAGCTGTATTTTTTGTTTTATTTTCTTTAATTATTTTTCGTATTTTTCAACCATATAGCTTTATTGGAATTTTTAAAATAAATCCAGATTTTATAAATAGTCTTAATTATTTAAAATCAATTTTACTAAATAAAGATGTTTTTTATCCACCAGAGATTCAATGGTTAACTAAAACACCTGTTTTATTTCCACTTCAAAATATTATTTTATTTGGCTTAGGGTTGCCAATTAGTATTACTTTGTTGGTTTCTGTCAAAAATATTTTTTCAATCAAATTTAAAAGATTTTTTTTATCACACGATAACTTTATAATTTTTTTAGCTTCTGTCTGGGTTATTTTTGTATTAATTCAACAAGGACTACAATTTACCAGTACTATGCGTTATTTTCTCCCTATTTATCCATTTATATGTTTATTAGCTGTTTTCTTTAATTTATTTTCTAAAAAACATCATCAACTTTTTATTTTAACTTTTATTTTTCATTTAATTTATTGCATTTTATTTCTTTCGATTTATACTAAGCCCCACACCCGAGTTCAAGCTTCTGATTGGATTTATAAAAATATTCCCAAATCCTCAACTATTGCCAATGAATATTGGGATGATGCCCTGCCTTTATCTTTAGATTATTCATCTTTGAGCTTTTATATAAATAATAATTTACCTCTTTACGATCCAGATACCGAAATTAAATGGCAAAAAATTAATTCTATTTTAAATAACACAGACTACATTTTTTTAACCTCTAATCGACTTTGGTCGTCAATCACTCAAATTCCAAGACGTTATCCAATAACCACTGAATATTATCAAGAACTCTTTGATGGAAATTCCCAGTTTAAGAAAATAATGGAATTTAATTCTTATCCAGGTATTTCATTGCCTATTTTAAATAAATGTATTTATTTTGGTCCAACAAACTTTCCTTATTTAAAAAATAAAAATCATTGGGTTGATATTGATTCTAGTTGTAAATATCCAGGTATTTACTTTCGAGACGATATATCTGAAGAGGCTTTTTCTGTCTATGACCACCCAAAAGTTATTTTATTTAAAAAAATGATAAACTAATAAGTGCCTTTAACCCTAAAAAAAATTCTTTTTTGGCAACCAAAAATAGACTTCCTCGCTTTTTTTGAACATGGTTTTTGGAGAGAAACCACTTTAGTTTTTTTAAACTATTTCATTTGGTTTTTTTTCTTTTTTATTTCTTTTAAATTAATTTGTTTTGATATTAATTTTTTTGGACGCCTTTTTATTGCCACTCTTTTTGCTGAAATTATTGAAAGATTTCTTAAACGAAAACGTATTTGGCTAAGACCAATGTTTAGTCGCCACCAGATTGCCCCTAAAGGTTTAGTTAATAATTGGTATTACAGTGGTTCTTTTCCTTCTGGTCATACAATGAAGGCCACTTTTTTTCTTCTCTTTATAATTTTCACCGGTGTTCTACATTTACCTATTTTTTTATCAATCGTTATCCCACTACTAACATTTAGGGTTTTAGTTGGGTTTCATTATCCAATCGATATTATTGGGGGGTTGATTTTTGGAGTTATTCTTTGGTTTTTAACCAGAAATTTAGTCTTTCCCATTGATTTTAATAATTTTATTCAAACTATTTTTAATTTT
>Ga0172379_10004058_pt1 | contig 22245 bp, 24 predicted proteins | sample GrowelOW334metaG_FD_119756 | JGI IMG/M metagenome (GOLD analysis project Ga0172379, IMG submission 119756) | Groundwater microbial communities from an aquifer near a municipal landfill in Southern Ontario, Canada - Groundwater well OW334 metaG | ecosystem: Environmental > Aquatic > Deep... | reverse complement strand
TAATACCCATAATTGTAATCGGTGAAAAAAACAATAATAAAATTTTCACGATCAACAAAAATATTCCGACAATCAAAACACAAAATAGAATTACTGCCAGAAAAAAAATAAACTTAAATACTTTCTCAGCGGTTTCTTTACTTCCCATATAGTTATTAAAATCTAGCCGAATTTTCTAATTACGGACTTCCCTCTTCAGCTTGATTTATTTATTATATTTTATTTAATATTAGCCAAAATTTAAATAAAAATAGCTAATTTTAGCGATAATATACCTTGTCGGCAAAGCGCAAATCAACATATCCCAGATTATTGAAGTTGTTTTTTAGCACTTGATCCCGCAAAGTGACTAATTTACTGATTTGCTCATCAAAATCGCCTGACAAATTAAAAATTAACTGCGGACCAGTTGCTGGCTTAATTTTAATTGATGAATCGTCATTGTCAATCAAGAACCTTTCTATACTTATATTGTAGTTGTTATTCTTAATTTTATCAAATAAATTATTAATTGCTTGCAAAGTCTCTTTCTTTATCCTAACAAAACCATTCTCCACCCGCGCTTCGGCTGTATTGGAAACCAAGGGCAATTGACCGTTGGCAATATCCAGCGGGCTGACTGCGGAAATAATATCTCCGGCATCGCTTAAATAATAATAGCTGTCCCCTTCATTCCAAATCAAAGAATACTTTTTTTCTTCAACTCCTACGCGTAAAGTTCTTTTGAAATAATTATGAGAAATTTTTATACTGCGAAAATTATATTTAGCGTTAAGTGTGTCAGTAAGCTCTTTCTCGTTAAAGACGAAGAAGTTGTCTTGGCGCAAAAAAAGCCAGCGTCGCTCCCCTGTTTGAGCGATAACCGTTTCTTTGATTTCCTCAGGCAAAACTCTGGACGTTCCCTCCACCTTCACATCCTTGATCCCAAAGATTCCGGAAAAAAATAAAAGCCAAAAAAATAAAATCAAAAAAGCTATTACGCCGAAACCGGATAACTTAACCTTCCAAGAAAAATTAAAACTGGCGCGCGGTTTCGCTCCCCTGTTTTTTTTGAAAAACGGATTTACAAAATCTTTACGTTTATAATCCGGCTTGCGCCAGCGCATCCCCTTTTTCCTCCTGACTGCGTTCATAAAAAGCGCCAATCGCCAAAGCCGTCAAAAACGCTTGCGCGTGCTGACAGCCGAAACGATTGATTGCGTGATTTAAAATATTGTTCTGATTTTTTATTTTTATCATCTGCCCTTCAGTGGTTTTCTTAATTACCTCAGCCTGCCAATCAGCGGTATTTTTTAAACTAAAAGTTTGGACTTTGGCTTTTGTTTCACCGGCTAAATTTTTTACCCGTTCATTGTCAATGTTTAAAACAACCAAGCCGGAAGAATTTATTTTCTTGACCAAAATTTTGTATTCATCCACTAGCTCATCCATATCATCAAAACCTTCACTATAACGCTGAGTAATATCGGTAATTACGGCGATGTCTGGTTTGATCAAACTAAGTAAATAACTCATATCGCCTTGATCCGAAACGCCCAATTCTAAAACTAAAAATTCCGGAAATTTTTGCCAAAGCGCTTTCGACGCCTGCCAAATTATCGGCAACCAATTTTTGTAAGAATTATAGCCACTCGGCAAATTCAAAATCGCCAAAGGCAAACCAATTTCAGTGTTGAAATTTTTGGGATTAGCGCGAACTGAATATTTTTTTTCAATCAAGACTCTTTTTATTTCATCTCGAAAAAAAGATTTATTAACGCTACCGGCTATAGCGATAATTTTGGGACGGTGAATCAAGATTGCTAGTTTGGTTAGCAATTTTAAATATAGTTTTAGAAAAAATTTTAATACTTTTTTTATCATAAAACTTTTTGTAATCCCAGGCGGAGTCCCTCGGTCGCAACCGGGGGACGGAGACCTGTGATCCAGGGTTGACCGTAAAATCGTTGATTAATCTATGAATAACTTTAGAGTCTTTACTGCTATCCTGGATTCCCGCCTTCGCGGGAATGACAAAAATTACAAAAATTATTTTTTAAAATATTTATCAATCCGATCAAAAGCCCTATTCAGATCTTCCTCGCTACGACCGAAATTGATGCGAAAATGGCCTTCTCCGTTGGGTCCGAAGGCAAAGCCGGGAACTATGGCCACTTGGGTCTTTTCCAGCAAATCCAGGGCAAACTCCCAAGAATTCACCATCACCTCTCCCCTCTCGTTTTTAATCAAAAATTTATCTGAAAAATTTTCCGGATTAATTTTCGGAAAAGCATAATACGCACCTTGCGGTTTGACGTAGGACAAATATTTTTTTAGCTCATCCAGTCTTCGCATCGTTAAATTTAATCTCTTGATATACTCACTATTAAATTGTACCACATCCCTCTCCCCCATTTCCAGGGCACCCATGGCGGCGTATTGGGAAATTACCGGCGCGCAAGTCACCAAACAATCATGAACTTTGATTATTTCTTTGACAATTTCTTCGTCGGCGTGTAAATAACCAACTCGCCAACCAGTCATGGCGTAAACTTTAGAAAAACTATATAACCTAATCAGTCTTTTTCTTAAAGATTTCACTTCCGCTAAACTAAAAATTTTTTCGCTAGAATTATCACCAAAATTAAAATCCTTATAAACATCATCAGAAATTAAAAATAAATCATGCTCTTCGGCCAATTTCGCCAAATCTAGAAGTTGTTCCTTGGAATAAATTGTGCCTGTTGGATTATTCGGATTGCAATAAAAAATCGCTTTGGTTTTTGGTGTGATTGCCGAACGGTATTTTTCAATTTCAAACGCCCAACCTTTTTCTTCATTTAAGGGCACAAAAACCGGCACACAACCCGCCAACACGATTACCTCGCGATAAGAAGTGTAAGTCGGCTCAGGAATAATAATTTCATCACCCGGCTCAGTGATTGCCAAAATCGTCGCAGTAATGCCTTCAATAGAACCAGCGGTCACCACGATTTCTTTTTGCCAATCATAAAACATATTCTCACGCGCCAAGGATTGCTCAATCAATTCCCTGAGTTCCGGCAAGCCGTAAGAAAGCGAGTATTTTGACACCACTCCCCTTTTCAAAGCATTTTCCACGCGCCGTTTAATACACTCCGGCGTGTCAAAACTAGGAATTCCCTGCGCCAAAGAAATCGCGTCGGGATAAACACTAGCGCGTTGTTCAATCTGCTTGATGATTGAGAGACGTAAATTTTTTGTTCTAGGGAATTCGTGCATTTTAGATGTCTAAATTTATTATCTAAACTATTTTTTTCAAAATACACTTTCAACCAGTTATTTTTCTATAATAATTATACTATTTAAGCAACATCAATATTTCCATTATCTGCGTATTTATTTTCGGCAATTTCATTAAAAATCCTTATAAAATATTTTGGTCTTGTTGTTTCTATAAAATCTCTCGCTCCTTCAGAAAAACCGCCACGCCCATAACGACTCATCATTTTTTTGTAATGTTTTTCTGTAAATTTTTCTCCATATTTTTTTATTCCCAGTCGATCTAGCTCATGATCTAATATTTGTTTTCTAACCAGTCGTTCGGTTGGTTTTTTTAACTTATACCTTTCTATTTCACTCTTTTCATAATCATCGGATCTAAATGAATCTTCTAACATTCTCTTTGTGGGTTCCGGTATATCAAGATCTCCGCGCGTACTTGCATGGAAGATTTCATGAAAAATCGTATCGTTGTTATTGTTAGATTGAGGAAGCATAATAACTTCTCGATTTTTTTTATTATCATACCAAGCTAACCCTGTTGGAATATCCTTTTTACGTTTAAGCTCTCGAATTTTTTTCTTAATAGCGATTTCATCTGTCACGCCTAAACCACCAATAACATATTCTCGAGCCAAATCGCTTTCATTACCAAACAAAACCTCCAAATAATCAAGATTTACAATTCTTTGTTTCTGCGCCTGCTTGGCCTTCTCTAAATTTCCACCACATTCTTTTTGCAAACGACGAAAATATTCAACGCTTAATATGTGTTTTCTTACATTATTTAGGATGGTCGCAACATTTTCTTTTGAATTCTCTCTGAGCCTTTTCAGTAATTCTTGCCTGGCTTTTTCTTGCTTGAGCTGTTCGAGTGCTTCGTGCCCGACCATCAAATCTTCAGCCACTTCTCCTTCTTGTTTGAATTGCTCCGATGCTTCATACTTAGCCATCGAACCCCCTATTGTCACTGTAATTGTACAAGAGTAACTCGTCATCATCGACGAAACAACAATTGCCATCAAGGTTCTCTTGAATTTTTGAAAAGATGTTCTTGTTTTTTCCACAACGACGGATATTCGCTTTTTAAATTCATCTTTTTCCTCCGGCGTTAACAAATCAGAGTCGATGATTTCCTGTACTACTACTTTGTTGCTGTTTGCAAAATTCCTTACTTTTTCTTCCGCATTTCTCAATGTTTCACCTGCCACATCCAGCTCTTGAATGGCCTTGTCCATAACTCCTTCAATATGATTAGCATTATTTTTGTCTATACTTTCTTGTTTTGGCGCAAATCTTTCCATATTAAAACAACATTAATTATTAATTTTAATACTGGTTTTTGATTGAACTTTTTTCCTTTCTTCCAATTTGGAAACATATTCCTCTATTATCTTTTTTTGTTCATCTTCAAGTTTATTCATCTCAACCGAATAATCATCATAAGCTCTTTTTATTTCATCGGTCGCATTATTTTTTTTACTCATAAATTTAAGTTTATCTTTTTTCTTAAATCAAAACTAGCTTCTTAGAATTTGTAGGTTTGTGGGCTATAAATTATTTCCAATCAACTCATCCAAAAACTGCCCAAAATTAATTCCTCTGAATTTAGCTGCCTCCGGCGCTAGACTCATTGGGGTCATTCCGGGGATAGTATTAATTTCTATAAAATAAATTTGATTATTTTTTTCGTCCCACATGAAGTCAACGCGTGCTAAATCTTTACAGCCGATTGCCTTAAAAGACTTTAAAGCATATTCTTCCATTGACTGTGCGACTGCCTCCGGTAAATCTGCCGGGCAAACATGTTTGCTTCCGCCGTCTGCGTATTTTGCCTTAAAATCATAAAACTCAGAAATCAGGGGAATAATTTCCGTAATCGCCAGAACTTCCGCTTTGGGGCGCTCCATGATTGTTGTGGTAAATTCTCTTCCAGAAATAAATTGTTCTATAATCACTTCATTACAATAAGAAAAAGCATTTTGAATTGCTTGAGCCAAATCTTCTTTGGTTTTGGCTTTGGCAATGCCTACAGAAGAACCAAGCTCTCCCGGTTTTACCATAACTGGCAAACCTAAATCACTGATTATTTGATCCAAGTCAAAAGCATCAAACTTGTTTAACAAAATATCTTTGGCCACCGGCACGCCGAAATTTTTGACAATAATTTTCGCCTTCGCTTTGTTCATGCCAATGGCGTGCGCCAAATGTCCGGAAAAAACATAAGGAATTCCGACTGTATCTAAAAAACCTTGCAAGCGACCGTCTTCACCGTAAGGACCGTGCAAAATCGGCAAAACTAAATCAATCTTTTCATTAATGCTACCTTCAAAAAAATTAACCAATGTTTTTTCTTGATCTTTTACGGAAACTAATTTTTGGGAATCCTCTAAAGAAACACCGCCCTCTTTCCCGGCAGACGCAGAATTAAACGCCAAATATTCCTGCCCTTTTTCACCTAGTAACCAATTACCTTTTTTGGTAATGGCGATCGGAATAATATTATATTTTTCTTTGTCCAAGGCTTTAATTACTCCTTTAACCGAAGAAAGCGAAACTTCATGTTCGCCTGATTTTCCGCCGAAGATAACGGCTAGATTAATTTTTGACATATTATTCCAAGCTCAAGGCATTGTTCGGGCAGGCTTTGACGCACATCCCGCAATTAATGCACTTTGATTCGTCTATAATTAAGACCTTGGCGCGAGTTATCGCTTCAGTTGGACAGACCTCCGCGCAACCGGTGCAGTCATGGCTGCAAGAGCAACCCGAGCAACTGCCGTCTTTCCAACAGCACTTTTCATAATCTACTTTTATTGACATATTTTTATTTTTTCTTTTCAATCTTCCCAATATTTCCCGGCATCCACTTTCGGAGAACTTCCGGAATTGTCACACTGCCGTCGGCCTCTTGGAAATTTTCCAAAATGGCGATAATGGTGCGAGCGCTGGCCAAAGCGGTATTATTCAACATATACACATGCCTAACTTCACCATTACTGTCTCTATATTTCACATTCAATCTTCTTGACTGCCAATCCAAAAAATTTGACGCTGAACCGGTTTCGCCATAAGCATTACGGCTGGGAATCCAAGCTTCAATATCAAACATTTTGTATTTACCCGCGCTCATATCACCGGTGCAGATTTGCAAGAGATGATACGGCAAGCCGAGATCTTGGTGCAGTTCTTTGGAAATTCCTATCATTTCTTGATGCAATTTGTCGGACAATTCAATATCAGCCGGAGTGATGCAAACTTGCTCCACTTTCATAAATTCGTGCACGCGGTAGATTCCTTTGGTGTCTTTGCCGTAGCTACCGATTTCGCTCCGATAGCATTGTGAAAAACCGCAGAGCTTCATTGGTAAATCTTTCCCGTCCAGAGTTTCGTTGGAATAATAAGCCAGCAAAGATGGTTCGGCTGTACCGATTAAAAAACGATTATCTTTCTTGACTGTGCCGTCAGCTTCTTTTTCGCCATTTTCTATCTTATATATTTCATCTACTTCCGGATTGTATTCACGGCCGGAAAAATAACCACTGCCAAAAAGTGGAAACTCTTTAACTAAAGTCGGCGGGATCATTGGCCTGAAGCCTTTGGAAATTAATTTGTCTAAAGCAAAAAGCATCAAAGCCATTTGCAAGCTCACGGCTTCGTTCTTTAAATAATAACCGCGATAACCCGCGACTTTGACTCCGCGGTCAAAATCAATAATATCCAAACTCTCGCCCAGTTCAATATGATTCTTCTGCGGGAAATCAAATTTTCTAGGTTCGCCCCATTTAAACACTTCCACGTTCTCGCTTTCATCTTCGCCGACAGGAGTATCGGCTGATGGAATAGTCGGCACTTTTACCATTAAATAATTATAATCATCTTCTACGGCTTTTAATTTAACCTCCAAATCAGCAATTTTTACTTTTAATTCCTTGCCCTCATTAATTAATTCTTCGCTCGGCTTCCCTGCCTTGCCGGCTTCGCCCAGCTCATTACGCCGAGTGCGTAATTTTTCAATTTCCGCAATCAAACTACGTCGCTCTTCGTCAATATTTAATAATTTATCAATATCAACGTCAACGTGTTTTTGCTCAGCCGATTTTTTTATCTTATCCGCATTTTCGCGGATGTATTTGATATCCAACATATGTTTGAGTTATAAAGTTAAAAGTAGAAAGTTATAAAGTATTCAAAATGAACATCCCCGAAGGGAGGAAAGTTTGGAGTATTTTTTTAGAATTTTGTTTTTAGCGATAATCATCATATTCTTTTTTCCATTCTAAATTATGTTTTTGAAATTCTATTTTTAATTCTTCTTTAAAATTTTTAAAAAACTCGGCAATCTCGGGGAATTTTTTTACTTCTTTATTGCCGTGTTTTGCGGTTAAATCATATCCATCTATCTTCCCGTTATATAATTCCAAATGGGTCATCAACCCCTCAATTTTATCAAGCGCCTTCACAAAACGCGCTTCCCTAGTTTCACCTTCTTCATATTCCAGCCAAAGATTTAATAATTCTTGACCAAGATCGCTTGGCAAATCCTGAATAATTTCTCGCATCGCTTTTTCTTCACTTTCTCTTTTTTCTTCATTGCTGATATTTTCTAATTTTTTTCTTTTTTGGTCAATATCGTCAGTTATGCTTTCCGGCAAATCATGAGCTAAGGCAATTTTTAAAGACTTTAAAACATCCACATCTATTTTTAACTCTTCCGCCACCACAAAAGCCATTAAAGCCAACCTCCAAGTATGATCACCAACAGAATCGCCGTTTATATCATCAACAGTTTTAAACCTCTTGGTTCTTTTTAGATTTTCAACTTTATGCAAAAAATCAAATACTTGTTTGATATTACTGGTCATATTGTTTTATTTTTTCCAGATCACCTCCTAGAATTGTTGGTTGCATTAATTTTGCTTCAAAAATATAACGAATTTCTTCCGGGTCGGGCAAGTCATGCAGAACGAAAATTTTCTTCCCTAGATATTTCGCAATTGCCATCTCGGTTAAAACAGCCCCACCGACATATCCATTAACATTATTTTTTGGATAATTTAACACAACAATAGCATCACTTGCTTCAATTTTCTTAAAATGATCCATTTGGCAATCATGCTCCAAGCAAAAATCAAAATTTACGTTTAACTCCGGGTTATCAACACACTCCTCTGTGGTAAGCGGTAAATAGCATTGATGATTGCTTTCTTCCAAAAATTTTTGCGCTTCCAGCATTTCTTTGGCGAAATGCATGCTACCGCAGATAGTTATGATCATAAAAACTATTTATAAAAATCAAATCCTTTGGTCAAATCATCAACTGCTGACTTTTTGCCAAAAAGCAAAACTCCAAGGTATTCCACTTCGTCTAGATTTTTATCTTTAGTCCAAGCGATTACTTTTTTATCATCAGTGCTTTCTAACATTTCGCGAGTGAACTCGGCAATTTCCAAATCTTTTTCTCGGGCTATTTTAATTAAATCTTTAACTTCTTGATTGGAGCTAACTTCTTTGATTAATATTGCATGCTGAATATTTAAATTAATTTTTTCTCCGTCCTTGGTTTCTATTTTATCTTGCATAAACAAACCACGACCAGTTCTAGCGCCAAAAGCAGTGGTTAGATGAGCGACAGTATTTAGCTCTTGCCATTTTTCCATTTTGGCATTTTTATTTAACAAGGCCACTGCAATTTTTGTATCTTTTGATTTGCTTGGCGCTTCTGTAGATAAATTCTTCGGTTTCATCAACGGAAATAAAGTTGCTTCGCGGGCGGTTTTGTCTACTAAAAATGAAAAAAAGCGTTCGCCAAAACCAAATCCGCAAGTCGGTGGCATGCCGTGTTCTAACATCTCCACGAATTCTTCGTCCGGCATCATGGCTTCGCTATCGCCTGATTCAATTAATTTTTTCTGCGCCTCAAATCTCTTGGCTTGGTCAATCGGATCATTCAATTCGCTATAGCCATTGCCGATTTCACTACCGGCAATGATAATTTGGAATCTTTCGGTTAGTCCCGGCTTGTCTTCGATTTCTTTGGCCAATGGTGAAACTAGTTTTGGATGATTGATCAAAAACTTCGGACCGGCAATATTCTTCCGGCAAAATTTCCAAAGCGAATCAGTTAGTCTCTCGCGATTTTCGCCTTCAAATTTTACTTTTAATTCAATTAATTTTTGCTTCATCTCATCTTCGCTGGCGTTCAAAACATCTATGCCGGTTTGCTTTTTAATTTCATCAACATAATCAACGGTTTCCCATTCGCCAGCCAAATCAAACTTGTGTCCTTTGGTTTCAAATTTAGTGGTGCCAAAAACTTCCACGGCGATTGTCTGATACAATTCGCGTGCTAACTTCATGCCGTCGTTATAATTAGCATAAGCCCAATAGAATTCCATGTTGGTGAATTCTTGCAAATGCTCCGGGCTGGAACCTTCGTTGCGATAAGCGCGGCCGATTTCAAAAGTTTTTTCAAAACCAGCAGACATTAAACGTTTTTGCCACAGCTCACCAATAGAAATACGCAAATAAACATCCAGATCATAATCGTTATGATGTGTCACAAAAGGATTAGCTTCAGCGCCACCAGTGGTTAATTCCAAAGTCGGGGTTTCCACCTCCATAAAACCTTTGCTCTTCAAAAAATTTCTAGTAACCTCCCAAAATCTGGCTTTTTTCTGAAATAATTCGCGCAAGTCATCATTCATCAGTAAATCCAAATATCGTTTACGGAATTTTTCTTCTTCGTCTTTCAAACCATGCCATTTTTCCGGAAGCGGACGCACCGCTTTTACCAGCAACTTCCAAGCCTTGGCATTAATACTGTTTTCACCCTTGTGAGTGACAAAGCACTCCCCTTTTATTTCAACAAAATCACCAACATCAATCAGCTTAGAAATTATTTTAAAATCTTCCGCATCAATATCTTTTTTGGAAATAGCGATTTGAATATTACCGGTGCCATCCTGCAAATTCGCAAAAGCCAGATTGCCCATCAAGCGAAAACTACGCAAACGTCCGGCCACGCAAACCGATTTTTTAGTTTTTTCCAAATCAGCAAAATCAGCCAAAACCTCAGCGACCATGTGATCACGATTAGTCTTTGCCGGAAAAGGATTGATATTCAATTTTTTCAGCTCTTCTAGCTTTTTAACACGCTCCTCGTGCTCGCTTAGGATTGGTTCGGGCATAAATTTAAATTTATTTTTATGTTTCTTTCGATCTTTCTTTTACTTCTTTTAATCTTTTATTAAGTGCACTTAGCAACATTAAATAATACCCTGGCTTCTTTTTTATGAAGATATTATCAGTATTCATGAGAATTTCAAAAAGTTCGCAAAAAGTCATACCGCGAAAAGATTCGCTATAAACTGACATCGTTTGCTGAGTAACTATGTTTGTTTCTCCAAGTGTTCGAATAAATTCTATTCTCTGTTTGACCTCAGGATCCATAAGTTTTTGAGATAAAATAAAATCGACGTCTTGATCAAGGTTCTTTCTATTTCTATTTTGTTCGTTTTTACAAGTATCTAATACTCGCTCACGATCTTCCGTTTTTGATATTTTTGGTGTAAATTCAAATATTTTTGCCATATTCTTTCGCTATTTTTTCTTTAATATTATGAATACATTTTATAATAATTAAAGGCAAAAGTCAAAAAAACAAAGAAGCTGGGTTTCCAGTCGGAAACCCAGCTTCTTGAGGTATTTAAAACTTTTCTATTCAATCTTCAAAATCTTGTATTCCGCCTCGCCTTTTGGCGTATTTACTTTGACTTTATCCCCTTTTCTCTTACCTAGAAAGGCAATGCCGATTGGTGATTCGTTGGAAATTTTGCCGGCTAATGGGTCAACTTCGTTAAAGCTGACAATAGTGTATTTTCGTTCAATGCCGTCGCCGTTTTTGACTGTGACAGTTGAACCCATTGAGACCTCTTCCTTGCCTGATGTATTTTCTACTACAGTTAAGCTTTTGAGCAAACCAGTCAACTCGGCAATTCGACCTTCGTTGAAGGATTTAGCATCTTGCGCTTCACTATATTCTGCGTTTTCACTCAAATCACCAAACTCCTTCGCCTTCTCAATCCGATCAGCGATTTCCCAACGCTTGGTTGTTGATAAGTATTCAAGTTCGTTTTTTAATTTTTCGTATCCTTCTTGCGAGATTATTTGATCTGGCATAAATTTTTTATTTTTTAAAATTAACTAATATTAGCTAAAAAATAAGAATATTTCTACTTTTTCGCTAACATGTGTAAAAGTATACTGGAAATAATAAAATATTACAAGAGGAAAACTGAAATATTGCAAGTCTAATTAGTCGCATTCTTTAAACCAATCAAATAACCGGCCAGAAGAACAATAAAACCAATCCCGAGGGGGTGTCCTAAGTATGGAGTAAAGAAATGAACAATGCCCAAAACCAATAAACTAACCGCCAAACCAAGCGCTAACTGACCGGAAAAATCGTCTGCCTGATTCTTTAACCAAGCCAAAAATATTTTGGCTAAAAAAATAAAATATGCCAAAACTCCCAAAAGACCAATCTTCAAAGCGAAGTCCAGCCAGCCCCATTCAAAAGCAAATGTCGTGTATTCACCACTGGGATTCTTTTCCAAAACACGCGGATCAAGGGACTTGTAAGTAATGGTTTTTCCCCAGCCATGACCCAAAATCGGCGCTTGTTTAATTTCCGACCAAATTACCGGCAAAAGATTCCAACGCGATGAAACTGCTGATTCACCCGATATTTGCAAGGCACGGTTTTTGAATAGCTCCAGCGAAGCACCAGACAAAGGGGCAGGATAAGGAAATTTCAAAATCCCCAAAATCAAAATTAAACTCAAAAAACTGGCGCTGAAAAAAACTAAAATTAATTTGAAAAATTTTCGCCATTCTTTTTTCGCCAGAAAATAAAAACCGAGGAATAGTAAGCCTCCACCTAAGCCGAGCCAGAAACTGCGAGACATGCTGACTAAAACAACGGCGAATTGAATAATGAATAATGAATAATGAATAATGAAATGCTTTCTGTCTTTTTGTTTTTCTATTAGCATTGGTAGAATTATAAAAAAGCCAAGGAGATTAAAAATTTGGGATTGGATGAAGATGCGGAAAAAACCGTATTGGACGAAAGTAATTTCGCCGACTAAAGTATTGCGAATCCAGGAATACAAAACGCTCGCGGTTTGCGGTAGGTCATGGGAAAAAATAAAAAACAAAACCAAAGTTTCAAAACCGAGCCAAAGGGTCGAGGCCAAAAAAATTTGCCAAATTCTTTGCCAATCTTCCCTGGATTTAATAGCACTTAGCAGAGGAAAAATGGTCAAAAGATAAAGCCAGTTGTTGAAGTCAGAATAAATATTATTTAGCGAGTTGTGATGAAAAAAAGCATTAGCAACTCCCAGAATTAGAAAAAACAAGAAAGCAAAAAAGCAAAAAAACAAACGACCGCGGTAATTCGTAATTTTTAATTCGTAATTTTTAATTGCCTTAACCGCCCACACCGCCATTACAATTCCCCATAAAGCGATACGAATTGAAATTGGGTGATTGCCAAAAGAAAAATAGAAAAGATAGCCTTTGGAGCCGATAAATAATTCTGCAAACAAAATAAAAATTCCCCAGCGTAGATCTTTGATGGTTAAAATTAAAGCACCTAGACAAATTACGATAAAAGCAATTTGACGAATGCTTGGATGCAAAAAACCGACCAGCGAAATGGCCTGAGTTAGGAAAATTAGGCTGAAAATTACTAGGATGTTTTTTTTCATACTTTTATGTTGACTAACTCTTTAGCAGACAAATAACAAGCGTGCCACTACCCCCTGGATTCCCGCCTTCGCGGGAATGACAAAAAAAACGATTATTTTTTAAATATGATCAAATAATTTAAAATTTCACCACATCGCCCGTCTTTATATTACTCCGATCAGTAAAACCACCGTTAACCTCTAAAACATAATCAACTGACTCACTGCTGGAATAAAAATTTTTCGGGATAGCTCCTTCGGGTGGTAAATTCTTGTCAATTTTTATTATAGTATCACCTTTTATCCAAATTATATCAAGTGGAAATTTCATTCGGCGCATCACAAAAGTTTGTTTAGCTTGCCAAGGAAAAACAAAAAGCATTCCGCAATTAGCACACAACTCTTCCCTACCGCTCAAACCGCGATAACGCGAATATGGATCACCCGCGATTTCTATTTTTATTTTTAGGTCATTAATAATTATTTCATTATTACTATTTGAAATTTTTTTAGGAAAAAAGAAAAAACTTAATGAAACTAATAATATTATAAACAAAACAATAACATGCAACATATTTTTTTTCGTCATAGATATTTTTTAATTTCAAAATCCAAATACCACCTGCCTGCCGGCGGGCAGGAATTTCAAATCAAGTATCAATTTTAAAGATTAAAAATTTATGATTTTTAAATTTAGAATTAAGGTTTCATTTGGAATTTGTAATTTGTAATTTGAAATTATTTCTGAAATTTTTCCTTGAATATTCGCCGAATCACTTTATCAATATCTATCTCATCAATTATTATATCATCAATCGGCAATTTTGAGCTGAGCAATTTTGAGGCGACCTCTTTCACTCTGGTTCTGTCAACCTGAACATTGGCACCAAATTTATTGAATTGATCAACTGTTCCGTATTTTTTTAAATCATCTTTGCTAATTTTCCCTTCGTCAAAAGTTAGCTTTAATTCTTTGTAAGGCGCATATTTCTGGATCAAATCAGACAAAGCGCCGTCGTAAATTATTTCGCCATGATTAATAATGATCACGCGCTTGCACAACTCTTTGATATCCTCCATATAATGCGAGGTCAAAATAATCGTGGTCTTGGTTTCTTGATTATATTTTTTGATAAAATCGCGGATGTTCTTTTGCGCCACCACGTCCAAACCAATAGTCGGCTCATCTAAAAATAAAACTTTTGGTTTATGCAGAAGCGCTGTAATTAATTCACACTTCATTCTCTGACCCAGGGATAATTTGCGAACTTGCACATCCATGATATCTTTTACTTCCAATAATTCAACTAGCTCATCCAGGTTTCTTTTAAATTCTTTGTCGCCTACTTCATAGATTTCTTTGTTCAAAATAAAACTTTCCATTGGCGGTAAATCCCACCACAGCTGGTTCTTTTGCCCCATAATCAAGGCAAACTGCAGTTGATAGGCTTTTTCGCGCTCCCAGGGCTTGTGGCCAAGCACAACGGCCTCTCCACTGGTTGGATAGAGAATGCCGGAGAGCATTTTGAGCGTTGTGGTTTTTCCAGCGCCATTTGGTCCCAAGAAACCAACCAACTCCCCTTCTTCAATGGAAAAACTAATATTTTTCACCGCCTCCGTAAATAATTTATCGCGCCTAAAAAGACCCTTGAAAGAAGCCAAAAGCCCGGGTTGCTTTTTGTAGTACTCGTAAGTTTTGTTTAAATTTTTTACTTGAATTAACGACACGATTTTGATTTAAGAATAAAGATTTATGATTTAAGAATATTAAATTACGGATTCTTAAATCATAAATCTTAAATCTTAAATCCGCTATATTCCGACACCTTCATATTTCTTGATTCCTTTCTTCCAAATCATATTTGAAATAAAATACAGAACAATGATCCAAGTAACCTGCAAACCGATGCCTTTAGCACCACCGACTAAATCAATTTTTTTCAAATACAATTGCATTGGAAAATAAAAAGAATAAACGAAAGGCATGGCCATGCTAAGACTCACAATTCCGGAAGGCAGTAAGCTAATTGGGAAATAACCGCCGGAAAATAATTTTCTCAACTTTATAATCGTAGCAAAAACGCCATCCACTTCAACTGTCCAAAAAGCGATCATGCCCACAAGATAGGAAATAAATAATTCAATAATATAGGCAAGAGCCAACATGATAAATATCAAAAATAAATAGGCAAAATCAAAATTCAAAACAATTTTATTGAGAAAAAAAGAAATAACCAAAATCTGAGAAGCGCAAGACATAAGAAAAGGCAAGATAGTAATGCCGAATTCCTTCGCGAACATGTACTTTAAATATTTTATCGGCTTGACCAAAAAAATTGACAAAGTGCCATCCTTAATGTCTCTGGCAATTTTATGAGTCAAATAATTACGCACCATCGCTTCAAATAAATTACCGACCAAAACATAGGTGATCATTTCTTGCAAAGTATAGCCCTTAATTAAACTACTACCCTGATAAATCGCCGACCAAAGCAAAATCAAAATCATCGCCTCAGTGATCTCACCGAACCGATAAGCCAAAATGGTAAAACGCCAAGTCAAGTTTTGTTGCCAAGCCGTTTTGATGATTGTCCAATACTTCCTCATAAACTCCTACGAATTAAGAATCTTTACGAATATACCAATTCCTATTAAAAAATTACATACTAAGCCTATAAATTTTTTTTCATTACCGTTACAGAGCCAACTTCCGTTTTTATATTTTTTATTTTTTTATAATTACGCTTTTTGTAAAAATTCACGGCAAAAGGACTGGCTTTTAAAGAAATTGATTTAAGGCCATGTTTCTGCGCGATATTTTCCAGGTAATCCATTATTTCTGTTCCAATCCCCTTTCTGTGATATTTAGGATTAACAAATACCGCGCGAATCCAATTCTCATCCAAAGTTGCGGTTCCAACTAATCGGCCACCTTCTTCGGCAACGTAAACCCTAAATCGTTTGGCATACTCAACAAATCGACTAGGAGTAAAATGCCTGCACATATTTATCATCTGTTCTTCCGACATATCTTTACTGTTGATTAAAACAACACATCGCCTGCTTAAATAAGAGAGTTTTTGCTCGTCTCCTTTTTTAAATTTTCGTATTTTTATCATAAACCATGCTTAATTTTCACAATCGCCATGGCTTGATTATATTTCTTCACACCAGGTAACCAAGGCATTAATTTGTAGGCAAAACTTGGCAACCAAGAACTGTAATTTCCTCCTGGTTTAATATTAAATAAAACTTTATCTACCCAAACTCCGAAATGGTTTTCTTGAAGCATCATTAAATACAAATCCCAATCTTGCAATTTTTTGATTGACACATCCCAACCGTTAACCGGAAAAGCTTCACGGCGAATTAAGGACATTGTGTGAATGCAAGGTCCGGCTTTTAGTTTCTCCGCGTTAAACTCGCCGATTCTAAATAATTTTTTGCCCCACATAAAAGACGGATAAGCATAGCTAGCCTCAGGGTGATTATTCAAAGCTTCCAAAAGAATAGCTAGAGCTTCAGGATTCAAAACCGCGTCAGCATCGCAGAAAAAAAGATACTCTCCGGTTGATTCTTTGAATCCGTGATTGCGGGCGGACGGCGCGCCTTGGTTAACTTGATTAAAAACTTTTACACTTTGCGAATAATTTAATTTTTCCAAGATCGGTCCGATTTTTTCTTCAAACTTGTCACTTGAACCGTCATTAACCATGATCACTTCAAAATCCTGGTTGGTTTGTTTAAAAATTGAGTCTAGACATTCGCCGATTTTGTCAGCCATGTTGTAGACGGGGATGATGATGGAAATCATAGGCTTTGGAATTAGGAATTAGTTAATTAGGAATTAGGACGATTAATATTTATAAAATTGTAAATTTTTTCTATTTGGTTTTTCCATTGGAAATCTTTTTGGACGCGCTCTCTTCCCTGCTCGCCTAGTTTTTTTCTTAGCTCTTGGTCTTTGGCTAATTTTATAACGGCGTTTTTTATTTCTTGAATATTTTCCGGATCAACTAAGAGGCCGGTAGAATTATCAATCACTGCTTCGCTGACACCGCCGGTATTTCCGGCAATGACCGGCTTGCCGGCTAAATTCGCTTCCAAATAAACAATGCCGAAGCCGTCAAGATTTCCCGCCTCTTCACGAGTTGGTTGAATAAAAATATCACAAAGATCAAGCCAAGCCCATTTTTCTTCATCTGTTATTTTTCCCAAGAAAACCATCGCATCGCTATTGCCGGCAATACCCAGCTTGGAATATTCCTCGCAATGACAAAATAAATTATTTTTCTCCGCCAAACTATTTAAATATTTTTCATCCGATCCGCTACCCGCCACAAAATAAACTAAATTTGGAATCTCTCGCAAAACCCCCGGCATCGCCTCAATAACCTTATCAACGCCCTTCCGCTTGATTAATCTTCCTATGCTAAATAAAATAATTTTATTTTCCAAATTAAATCTCTTAGTAATTTGTAATTTGTAATTTGTAATTTGTAATTCGGGAGTATCCACGCCGGGATAAACTACGACGCATTTTTTCTTCAAATCTTTACTCAAATCCTCAACGATCCCCCGCGTAAACTCACTATTGCAAATTATATGGCTCGCATTTTTTAAAATAATTTTGGCCAAAAGTTTTTTTCGCCAAGATTTTTTGGCATAAACAATATCCGTGCCGTGCAAAATTACGCCGTATTTAAATTTTAAAATTTTCGCCAAAAGCCAAGTCGCCGTGCCGAGCGGTAAAATATTTCCAACCAAAACATAATCAATTTTATTTTTCTTAATTTCTGTCCGCAATTGTTTAAATGACGGTAACCATTTTAAAATTGGTACTTTTTTATTTATTAACTGATTGGCGTTATTGTCTAAAACAAAAATATCATCGGCTTGAGACCAAAATTTAACAAGATTATAATAATAATTTCCCACCCCACCAATTTGTGGTGGGTACTCTAAAGTAAAAAGTAATGTTTTCATATTTCTGACACACAAACTTCCAAACAAATAATTTATAACTAGTTTAATTAATTTAACTAGTTTTCCGCCAAAGGCGGATCAGCCTCGGGCTGAAACAGTATTTGTGTTATTCGTGAAAGGATTTGTTGATTCGTGGGTTTTTTCTAAACGAATTATAAATACTAATTAAATCCGCTTTTTTAAATCCACCCATCACCAAAACTAAAGTAAAATAAATTACTCCGCCGAGCATAACTGAAATCAGAATATTTATTTGCTCCTTGGAATAAAATACTGCCAAAGCCATTATAATTGAGGCGATAAGCGCTTTGCCAAAAACTTTCAAAATTTTCCAATAATTAAATTTCATTATTTTCGGCGCCCAATAAATACTCAGAGCGAACATCAAAACATTGGTAAACAAAACCGTAATACTCGCGCCAATCGCCTGATAACGCGGAATTAAAATCAAATTTGCCATAACGCTCAAGACGGCAACAATTCCCATATTAACCGTATTCACTCTTTGCTTGTCACAGGCATTCAACAAAGCGCCAATTGGGAAATTGATAAAAATAAAAAGCAAAGCCAAGATTGTAATATTCAAAGGCCAAATCGCTTCCGTGTAACCTGATTTGAAAAGCAAAATTATTTTGTCAGACAAGGCAATGGTTCCGGCAGTAATCGGCAAAGAAATAATAATCAAATAATTCATTGCCCGCTCAAAACTAACTGACAGCTGTTCGCGGTTATTCAACCAATAAGCGCTCATAGCCGGATAAAGCGAAGCCGTAAAAGCCATGGGCAAAAATTGCAAAGCAAAAATAATTTTGAAAGGCACTTGATAAATTCCTACATATTTATCTCCAACTAAGACCGAAAGTAAAACCGAATCAAAGTACATGTAGGCTCTCTGAAAAATAGCGTAAAAAGCAAAAGGCGCAGTCAAAAGCAAAATATTTCGCATCAACTCCCGATTAAAAATCGGCTTGATTTTGATCTGCCACCGCCGGTAAATCAAAAAATAAGAAAACAAAAAATTAAAAATACTGGCAAAAACCAAAGACAACATCAACCAGCGCAAGCCGTAATTAAATTTAATAATAATTATGCCGGTGATAAAAACGATAACCTGAAACAAAACCGAAGAAATACTTTCGTATGACAAATTGTGATAACCGCGTGAAACCGCAAAAAAACTGGTAGTGAAAGTATCCAACATCATAGAAATAATGGAAAAGTAAACCAGTTGGCGTGTAATCTCCGGATAGCCCATTAAATTAATCAACAAAGCCACACTTAAAGCGCAAAGGCCGGCTAGGATCATTTTGATTCCCACGACACTACCGATTAATTTATCAATTTTAGCGCGTCCACCCTCTTCCCCACTCACCCGCGCAATCTCCCGCGTCAAAACATTGGTCTGCCCGATATCAATCAAAATTGAAAAAATAGAAGTAAAAGAAATCGCAAAATAGTATTTACCAAGATCTTCTGGACCTAAGGCTCTAGCGATAATTATAAAATAAGAAAAAGAGATGATTTTTTGTAAAATCAACGCCACAGTAAAATAGCTAGTATTTTTTGCGATATTGGCGACTTTTTCCATGTCTTTAAAAATAAATAAAAATTATTTAGCTAATTTTATTCCTGCTCAGCCTCCTTTATTTTTGCTAAAATATCCTCAAAATAATCTTTTAAATAAGGGAATTTTCTATTTAACACTTCCATTGCTTTTTCTCTTTCCTTGTCATCGCCTATTGCGATAACCAAAAAATGATCTCTTATAAAAGCCGCTTCTTTATCTCTAATTAACCTCTTGCAATGTTGAAATATAGAAAATTTTAAATCCAATAGCAACTCCCTAGTTCTTCTCTGCCGGAGGTCGTTCTTTTCGTCTTTTGTTAAATCATTTTTACTTGCATCTTCAGCTATTTGCTTTCGCCTTTGCTCTCTTGATAAAACAGGCTCTTTGTTCCCTCCCTGAACAAGCTCAAAAGAATTTTTTATCTCTTTCATAAATTAATTACTTAAAAATTATCGGAATTTCCAAAGCGTCATCATTAGCCGGTAAACCGGAAGGATTATCTTTTTGAAGAATTAGGGAGCCGTTATTTTTGTAATCTGGTTTAACAAAACTTAATTCCGCAGTAAACGGCACAAAATCTTCAGTCATCCAATCGCTGGAAGCTTTTGCTTGTCCTTCAGCAATAATTAAGCCGTCCCAATTTACCAAAACCACCGGAAAACTACCTTCAAAAAACCAAGTACCGCGCGCTTGCCCCTTGATAGCCAAAGGACTAGTGATTTCCTGATTTGGACGGGGGTTGTCCAATCTGATTAAATCAGTTTTTTCTAGTTCGTTGCCAATGCCTTCAACAAAATTTTCGCCATTCGCACGACACTGACGAGGATAAGATTCCATGACCGGATTACCAGACGCTACGCACTCATTAAAATTAGTGACTTTCTTCTGCATACCAGAATACCAATTTTTATCAAAACCCATACCCTGACAAAATTCCTCAGTCTGACAGCTGATTGAACTGCAAGCCGGGCAAGGTGGACAGACTACGCAAGAGTCCGGACAATTTTCCGGAGTATTTTCTAAACAAACGACTTTCTTGCTTTGTCCACAACCGGATATTGGCGCCGAAGAGTTAGGCTGTCCGTGCTTAACCCATCCCGATTTTTCGCAAATCCAGGTATCCTCCGGACCACCTAGGTAAAATCTAAAAAATAAAAAAATAAAAAATAAAATACAGACAGATAATAAAACAATATAGCTTTTTTTCATAAAATTTCACTTAGTTTTTATAATCTTATCTTAGCATTTTTGAGGTTTTTGTTCAATCTTTGCTAAAAACAAAAAGCAGGCTTTTTTGCCTGCTTTTAAAGATAAATATTATATTACATAGCTGGATGCTCTGAAAAAACTCTTATTTCTGCTCCGGGAAAATTTAGATTCAATGGTCTTGGCCTTAGCGGGCTGGTAAAACAACCGCCGGTATTGGGATTTTCAAAACACCCTTTGCCCGGACCGGCGGGAAAAATCATCCGAGCGCTAAAAACATAACCTTCGTTTTCTTCACCGATGATTTTCACCTTGTCTCCTTCCACGAAAATAAAAGGTGGAAATGAGGGTAATTTTTCTTTGGTCACCAACCAAACTTGTCCCCGAGGGTCAACCAATTGAAAATTTTCGCTTGAAATACTATTTATTAGACCGATCAGAAGTCCCTTTTCCGGACGAGTCCAGTTGTCAATCTGCCGATTCATAATATGGCGATAGAAAGGAGCATTGCGCGACAGAAGATCATCAAGCGCTCTTCCCATGCCTCCGGCATACAAAGTCGCGCCCAAAATAAAACTGGCTAAAATACAAACCGGAATAATTATTTTTAATTTATATTTATAACCATGCTTCGTGTGCTTGAGATTATAATTCATCAACAAAACAAAAAGAGTCATCACAATAATCCAAAAATACGGCAAAGTCAAAAGAACAAACTGCCACCAGCTTTCCGCCAGCTTGTCGTGAACCGCCCAGTCATTGTCATTCAAAAAATAAATAATCACCGAAACGGCCACTCCACCAAACAACCAAGCAAAAACACCAAAACTCCAAACCAAATAATTTTTGGCTAAAAATTCCCATTTTGGTGTCGGGGTGATTTTTTCTTCTTTAATTTTTTCCAGCACTGATTGGCTGATGTTTTTTTCGTCCATATTAAATTTGCAAATTATTTTTTTCTATTGCTTTTTTGAATTCTTTTTTGGCGCGGTTCAAAAGCGTAGCGACCGTGCCCATTGGTTTTTTTAAAATATCAGAAATCTCCTGATAATCTTTTTCTTCAAAATACTTAAGCACCAGCACTTCGCGATACTTACTCTCCATCCGGTTAAGTACATCTTCAATATTTTTTCTTAATAATTTATTATTCGTTTCTTTCTCAATATTGAAGTCAGACTCAATATTCAAAAGCTCCCAATCATTTTCTTCGCCCGGATTGTGATTCGGCCGGCGCTGTTTTTGACGATAATGAGAAATCACCTCATTGTGAGCGATACGATAAATCCAAGAGGAAAATTTCAATTCCGGATCAAAATCGTTTAAATTGCGGTAAACTTTGATAAAGATATTCTGCAATAAATCTTCTATTTCTTCCTGCTCCAATCCGGCAATTCGGCGAATATAACGGCTTAACTTTTTTTCATAGCGATTTATCAAATGCGCAAAAACATCCTGGCTTTCAATAGTCAAGGCTACTAATTCTTCATCTGTTTT
>Ga0172379_10004057_pt1 | contig 22250 bp, 27 predicted proteins | sample GrowelOW334metaG_FD_119756 | JGI IMG/M metagenome (GOLD analysis project Ga0172379, IMG submission 119756) | Groundwater microbial communities from an aquifer near a municipal landfill in Southern Ontario, Canada - Groundwater well OW334 metaG | ecosystem: Environmental > Aquatic > Deep... | reverse complement strand
CGATCTCGCCCAGCACCGCTTGCTGTGCAGGCACGAAGCAGCCGACATGCGCGAGCAGCGCGATGATGGCGACCTGTCGCATATAGGTCGATTTACCGCCCATGTTGGGGCCGGTAATCAGTAGCGTGCGGCGCGCGTCGTTGAGCGTGCAGTCGTTCGGCGTGAAGGTGTCTACCTGCGCTTCGACGACAGGATGGCGACCTTGCTTGATGTCTATGCGCGCATCGTTGCTGAACTGCGGTGCGCAGAAATTCAACGTGGCGGCACGTTCGGCAAAGGTGGCGAGCACGTCCAGTTCGGCGATGGCGGCGGCGATGGCTTGCAGTTGCGGGATACTTGGTGCGAGTGCATCCAACAGTTGTTCGTAGAGCAACTTCTCGCGCGCCAATGCACGGTCGTTGGCGGAGAGCGCTTTGTCCTCGAAGGTCTTCAGTTCCGGTGTGATGTAACGCTCGGCGTTCTTCAAGGTCTGGCGGCGGCGGTAGTCGTCCGGCACGTTCACCGATTGTGCGATGCTCACTTCGATGTAGAAACCGTGTACGCGGTTGTATTCCACCTTCAGCGTGTTGATGCCGGTGCGCGCGCGTTCGCGTGCTTCCAATTCCAACAGAAAATCGCCGCAGTTGGTTTGGATGCCGCGCAGTTCATCTAACTCGGCATCGAAGCCATCGGCGATGACGCCACCTTCACGCAGGACGGAGGAAGGTTCGGTCTTCAACATCTGCTGCAACAACTCGACTAATTCATTTCCCGTTCGCCCTGAGCTTGTCGAAGGGGGAATGGGCTCACCAATCTGTCCGTCGCTGCGCGCCGATCCTTCGACAAGCTCAGGACGAACGGTTTGGTTAAGTTCTCGAGCTAAGTGCCGGATGCGCGGTGCAGACACCTTCGCCAACAGAGCGTGCAGCGCTGGCAATTGTTTCAATGTGTCGCGCAGACCAGATAGGTCGCGTGGACGAGCCGAGCGCAAAGCGATGCGTGCGGTGATGCGTTCCACGTCCACGCTAGTTTTCAATTGCTGGTGAACGGCGCTGAACTTGTCATCGAGCTCGTCCACTGCATCCAACCTTGCACGCAGCACCGCACGGTTGCGTAGCGGATGATGCAGCCAGTGCGCCAACAAGCGACTACCCATGTTGGTGGCGCAGGTGTCGAGCAGTGAGAGCAGGGTGGGGGCGGGTTCGCCGCGCAGGGTCTGGGTGATCTCCAGATTGCGGCGGGTGGCGGCATCCATACGTACGAACTCGTCAGCGTGGTAGACCTGCGCACTGCGGATGTGGGAGATGCTTTGCCCTTGCGTCAGTTTGGCGTAGCCGAGCAATGCGCCTGCGGCTTCCAATCCCACGGTGAAATCATCACAGCCAAAACCTGCGAGGTCGCGTGTGGCGAACTGTTGGCACAGCGCGCGGTGCGCGGTGTCGCGGTCGAAGTGCCAATCGGGTAACGATTTGTTCGCAGCATTCTTGAACTGCGGCGCGGCGACACTCTCGGCCATCAATATCTCGGAAGGTTGCAGACGTTCCAGTTCGGCAGGCAGTTGGCTGGCGGCGACTTCGGCGAGGGTGAATTGACCTGAGGCGAGGTTGAGCCAAGCGAGGCCGACTTCGTTGTGGCGTTGGTGCAGCGCGAGCAGCAGGTTGTCGCGTTTCTCTTCCAATAGCGCCGAGTCTGTGACGGTGCCGGGCGTGACGATGCGCACGACTTTGCGCTCGACCGGGCCTTTGCTGGTGGCGGGGTCGCCGATCTGTTCGCAGATGGCGACGGACTCTCCCATCTTCACCAAGCGCGCGAGGTATTGCTCAGCAGCGTGATAAGGCACGCCCGCCATCTTGATGGGCTGGCCGTTAGATGCGCCGCGTTGCGTGAGGGTGATGTCGAGCAGCTTGGCGACACGCACGGCATCGTCCATGAACAGCTCGTAGAAATCGCCCATGCGATAGAACAGTAACTTGTCGGTGTGCTCGGCTTTGATGCGCAGGTACTGCTGCATCATGGGTGTCTGTTTTTCGGGGGCGGTATCTTTCATGTCTCTAATCGAGTGCGACATAGGTGCCGGTGAATTCCACGGCGGTCTTGTCATGTTGATGGATAGTGACGGTCAATGTGATGCGCGCTCGACCCTTGTTTTGCAAAGGATGCATGAATTCAGTCAGTGCGTCGGAGGTGAGGGTGCATGAGGCGCGCAGCTCGCCGGTGACCGGCAGCAGGTAGCGCGTATGCGCCTCTTGGATGACGATGTTCTTCTTGTTCAGACCGGCTTCGTTGAGCTTGAGACGTAGCAGACTCCAGCCGCACAGCACGGCGATGTTGTACAGACTGCCGCCGAACGCAGTGCCCTTATCGTTGACGTTGGGGGCGAGCGGGGCGGCGAGGTGCAAGGTCTGCCCATCGTAGGCGCTCGCTTGCAACTGCATCGCACCGGTGAGGGGGATGTGTTCTTGCAGGAAGCGGTTGAGGGTGTCGGTCGTACGCATCTTGCCTTCAGCTGATCTTGACCACGATGTCGTGCAGTCGGTTGGCGCATAGCGCCATGTGCTGCGCAGCATTGGTCAGGTGGCGGTATATCTCACGCCGTTTGAACATGTTGATGTAGTCAGTACCCTCGAACAGGATGGGCAACGCTTTGCGATAGAGTTTTTCAGCGTGACGTTCCGACTGACGTGCCTCGTTGGCATTGTGTGCTGCCTCGGCAGGGGTGGTGCCGAGTTTGGCGAATCCTTTGGCGAGGGTGTCCACACCTTCTTTGATGCAGTGCGAGATGTCGCGCATGAACTCATCCGGTTTCACTTGCAGCACATCCATCTCATGCACGGTGGTCTTGCAGTACATCACGATGTCATCCAGCGCGATGATTGCGCGGTAGATGTCTTCGCGGTCGATGGGGGTGGAGAAGGCATCGTTCAGCTCATGCAGGTTGCGTACCTTGATTAGGTCGGCCTCGTGCACGTTCTGCTTGAGTTCGTCTGCGAGCATCGGATCGCCGCGTTCCATGTATTCCACCAGCAGGTCGACAGTGTGCGTGACCTTGTTCGCCTGCTCGGTGAGCATGGTGAAGAAGTCGGGCACCTTGGGGAATACCCTATCCAGAATGATCGCGAGCATTGTCTTGGAGGCTTCAGGCATGGCAGTCGGTCAGATAAATGTGCGGACGAGAAGATAGCAGGTAATCGACATCAATGCCGCACCGGGAATGGTGATGAGCCACGTGGTGACAATCTCCGTCGCTTTGCCCCAACGTACCGCCTTGGGGCGTTCGGATGCGCCGATGCCCATGATGGATGAGGCGACCACGTGGGTGGTGGAGACGGGGGCGCCGAACATCGATGAGCTGAAGATGACGCCAGCGGCGGTCATCTGCGAATCTAACGCATGCAATGGGCGGATCTTGTAGATGGAGAAACCGAGCGTGCGCACGATCTGCCAGCCACCGGAAAGGATGCCGAGGACGATGGTGAGCGAACAAGCCAGCATCACCCAGAACGGCACTTCGAAAGTGGGGATGAAACCGCCGAGGAGCAGCACCAAGGTCAGGATGCCCATGCTCTTCTGCGCATCGTTGGCGCCGTGTGAGAAGGCCAAGCCAGCCGAGGTGACATATTGAAGATGGCGCAGGTCGCGGTTGATGGAAGGGTGTGCGCCGCGCAACAAGGCCAGCATGGTCTTGTGTAACAGGAAGCCGACCCAGAAGCCGATGATGGGCGACAGGATGAGTGCGACGATGACTTTGGCGACACCATTCAGATGGCCGTGTAACAAGTCGCCGAATCCCCACACCACATGGTCGGAACCAGCCGCCACCATGACCACGCCCGCCAAGCCACCGACCAGTGCATGCGATGAAGAGGAGGGGATGCCATGCCACCAAGTGATGAGGTTCCAAGCGATGGCGCCGATCAAACCGCACAGCACGATGGTGAGCGCGAGTACGCGATCGATGTCGTCGAGCGTGATGAACTTGCCGATGGTGTTGGCGACGGCGGTGCCGCCCAGCAATGGGCCGAGGAATTCGAAGAAAGCGACCAGAAGAACTGCTTGCACCGGCGTCATCGCACGCGAGGCGATGACGGTGGCGATGATGTTGGCCGCGTCATGGAAACCGTTGGTGTACTCAAAGATCAGAACGATGACGATGGTCGCGATCGTTAGGATGAGTAAGGTATCCATGTTGCTACCCGTAGGACTTTCCTTAGGCTTTGAGTCCGTCCGTCAGGTGTGGTGCGATGATCTTGAGCAATTGTTCGTGGATGAACGGATTGCCTGCGCAGATGTGTCCGCTGGTGAGGTAGTTCTGATTGCCGGCTAGGTCGGTCACGATGCCGCCTGCTTCGGAGATGAGCAGTGCGCCACCTGCGAGGTCCCATGGTTTCAGGCCAGTCTCGAAGAAACCGTCGTAGCGACCAGCCGCAGTCCAAGCGAGGTCGAGTGATGCAGCACCTGGGCGACGCAGACCTGCAGTCTTTGGCATCAGGTCTTGGAAGATCGCCATGTAAGCGCCCATGTGTTCGAAGCGTGTGTAAGGGAAGCCGGTGCCGATGAGGGCATCGATCATCTCTTTGCGTTTGGAGACGCGGATGCGTTTGTCGTTGAGGTAAGCACCGCGACCGCGTGTGGCGGTGAACAGGTCGTTCTTGGTCGGGTCGTACACCACGGACTGGGTCAAGACACCGTTGTGTTGTAGGGCGATGGAGACAGCGTATTGCGGAACGCCGTGCAGGAAATTGGTCGTGCCATCCAGCGGATCGATGATCCAAACGTACTCGGACTGGCCTTGAGCGCCACCCTCTTCTGCTAGAATCGCATGCGTCGGATAGGCTTCCAGTAAGGTCTCTACGATGATGCGCTCAGCAGCGCGATCGACTTCGCTGACGTAATCCGCATGGGATTTTTTCGTCACGGTGAGGTGGTCTAGATTGTCGGCGGCACGGTGGATCAAGTTTCCGGCGCGACGAGCGGCCTTCACCGCGATGTTGAGCATGGGGTGCATATCAGTACGACCTTTTTAATGAGCAGGGGAAATCCGGTGCGTATTTTAGTTGGAATCGCGTTTTGAATAAACCTAATCCTTTCGAGAACATCAGAGTCGTCCTAAGCCATACCACCCATCCGGGCAACATCGGTGCGGCGGCACGTGCCATGAAGACCATGGGATTGCGCCATCTTTACCTCATCAACCCCAAGCGTTTCCCTGATCCGCAAGCGACTGCGATGGCGGCGGGGGCAGATGATGTGTTGCAGAATGCGGTGGTGTGCAGCTCTATCGACGAGGCTTTGCATGGGGTGGCGTTCACTGTGGCGATGACAGCTAGATTGCGCGATATTTCGCTCAAGGTGCTGATGCCGCGCGAGGCGATGCCCGAGGTGCTGCAGCGGGCGACTGCACAGCCCGTTGCACTATTGTTTGGTACCGAGATGTCGGGCCTGACCAATGAAGAGATGGGCAAGGCACAGTTGGGGGTGAACATTCCGTCGCATCCCGATTTCTCGTCTCTCAATATCGCCGCTGCCGTGCAGGTCATCAGTTATGAGTTGAGTGTGGCTACGCAGAGTCATGTGCCTGCTCAGCAAGCAGAGTTGCCCGCCGCGACGCATGAGCGTTTGGAAGGGCTGTACGGACAACTCGAAAAGACGCTATACGACATCGGATTTTTCACCACACAGAATCCAGAGCGTCTGATGAAGCGCTTGCGTCGGCTCTACTCGCGTAGTCGTTTGGAAGATGAGGAAGTCAATCTGCTGCGCGGTATCCTGACAAAAACAACCGAGTACAATGCTCGACTTAGACAACGCTACAAAGAAGAGCATCCAGATGTTTAAAAATATCCGAGAAGATATCACCAGCGTATTCGATCGCGATCCCGCAGCGCGCAGCACATTCGAGGTGTTGACCTGCTATCCGGGTTTGCACGCGCGCATCTTCCATCGTATGTCGAATACCTTTTGGTATATGGGGCTGAAATGGTTAGGGCGATTCACTTCGCACATCGGGCGGGCGTTGACGGGTATCGAGATCCATCCCGGGGCGACCATCGGCCGCCGTTTCTTCATCGACCACGGTATGGGGGTCGTCATCGGTGAGACGGCTGAGATCGGTGATGATGTGACGCTGTATCACGGTGTGACGCTTGGCGGTACGTCTTGGAAAGAAGGCAAGCGCCATCCGACATTGGGTAACGGTGTCGTGGTGGGCGCGGGCGCAAAGATACTCGGCCCTATCACCATCGGTGATGGCGCGAAGATCGGTTCCAATGCGGTGGTGGTAAAGGATGTGCCGGCGGGCGCGACGGCAGCGGGTATTCCGGCACGTATATTGGATGAAGAGAAGAAGGTCTCACACGGTTTCAATGCCTATGGCATCGGTAATGACCATAACGACCCGGTCAATAAAGCCTTGCATGGCCTTATTGGGCATAGTGTCACTGTCGATCAACGTATTGATTTCATTCTGCAACAGCTAGAAAAGATGGGGGTCAGGGTGGAGGAGGAGCGCGCCACTGCCGATAAGTTCGACCCTAACCATCTCAATAAGATTGTTGATTAAAAGCCTAGGGTATTCTACTATTCCATCAGCGCGAGTTCGGATGCCTCGAATCTGGGTAGACCTAACCGCACCATCCGTATAAACAATGCAAGGGGAAGAATATGCGCCTGACAACTAAGGGACGTTTCGCAGTGACTGCAATGGTTGACCTGACTCAGCGTGGGGGCAAAGGCCCAGTCACGTTGGCGGCGATCAGTGAACGTCAAAAGATCTCGCTCTCGTATCTGGAGCAGTTGTTCTCCAAGCTACGCAAGAACAATGTGGTCGCCAGTGTGCGCGGCCCAGGTGGTGGTTACTGCTTGGCTCGCCCTGCGAGCAAGATATCCATCGCCGATATCGTCATCGCAGTGGATGAGCCATTGGATGCGACGAACTGTGATCGCATGGGCAACTGTAAAGATGGCGAGCCTTGCTCTACCCATGACCTCTGGTTCGGTCTGAGCGAGACCATCCATGAATATTTGCGTCAAGTGAGCTTGCAGCAGGTGGCTGATGGCAATGCGAAACAAGCCAGACCTGATGTATCGACGATCACACTGAGCAAGCCTATCCAAAAGATGTCTGCACTCGCCTGATTGGGATGAAGGAATAGAGATGACGCTGCATTTACCTATCTACATGGATTACTCCGCGACCACGCCGGTAGACCCGCGTGTGGCGGATGTGATGATCCCGTACCTAACCGAGAAATTCGGTAATCCAGCTTCCCGTTCGCACTCCTTTGGTTGGACTGCGGATGAGGCGGTGGAATGTGCGCGTGAGCAAGTAGCCGCGCTGGTGAATGCCGACCCGAAAGAGATCGTGTGGACATCGGGTGCGACCGAGTCGAACAACTTGGCTTTGAAGGGCGCAGCGAATTTCTACGCCGAGAAAGGCAAGCACATCGTCACGGTAAAGACTGAGCACAAAGCCATCTTGGATACGGTGCGTGAATTAGAGCGTCAAGGGTTCTCTGCGACTTATCTCGATCCAGAACCCAATGGCTTGATCGATCTGGAAAAGCTAAAAGCCTCATTGCGTCCTGACACGATAATTGTGTCGGTGATGTTGGTGAATAACGAGATCGGTGTGATCCAGGATATCGCAGCCATCGGCGAGATGTGCCGTGAAAAGGGAATCCTGTTCCATGTGGATGCGGCACAGGCGACAGGCAAAGTCGTTATCGACCTGCAGAAGTTGAAAGTCGACTTGATGTCGTTCTCAGCACACAAGACTTACGGCCCCAAAGGCATCGGAGCTTTGTATGTGCGTCGCAAGCCACGCGTACGTCTGGAAGCACAGATGCATGGCGGTGGTCATGAGCGTGGTTTCCGCTCTGGCACATTAGCGACGCATCAGATCGTCGGTATGGGCGAGGCGTTCCGTCTGGCGAAAGAAGAGATGGCGACCGAGAACGAGCGCATCCGCATGTTGCGTGACCGCTTGTGGGCGGGGCTGTCGAGCATGGAAGAGGTCTATCTGAATGGCGACATGGACAGTCGTGTGCCGCACAATCTGAACGTGAGCTTCAACTTCGTCGAAGGCGAGTCGCTCATCATGGCGGTGAAAGACATCGCGGTATCAAGCGGTTCTGCGTGTACGTCAGCGAGCTTGGAGCCATCCTATGTGTTGCGCGCTTTAGGGCGCAACGATGAACTGGCACACAGCTCTATCCGTTTCACAGTGGGGCGCTTTACGACAGTAGAAGAAGTGGATTTCACGATAAAGCTATTACACGACAGGATTACAAAATTGCGCGAGCTATCCCCCTTATGGGAGATGTACAAAGACGGCGTTGACCTGAATACTGTGCAGTGGGCTGCGCACTAACGGCGTAGGAGGACAAAATGGCATACAGCGAAAAATTACTAGATCACTACGAGAACCCTCGTAACGTAGGTTCGATGGACAAGAGCGATTCCTTTGTAGGTACCGGTATGGTCGGTGCACCTGCTTGCGGCGACGTGATGAAGTTACAGATCAAAGTCGGCAAGGACGGCATTATCGAAGACGCGAAGTTCAAGACCTATGGTTGTGGTTCTGCCATCGCATCGAGCTCCTTGGTGACCGAATGGGTCAAGGGCAAGACCGTCGATCAAGCATTGGCGATCAAGAACACGCACATCGCGGAAGAATTGGCATTGCCACCCGTGAAGATCCATTGCTCCATCTTGGCGGAAGATGCCATCAAGGCAGCGGTAGCGGATTACAAATCCAAGCATGGCGCTAACGTTGAAACGGCAGCCTGCAACGGAAACAAATAGGAGCGGAACATGAGCATCACGTTGACGGAAAACGCTGCCAAACATGTGCAGAATTTCTTGGTGAAACGCGGCAAGGGCGTCGGCCTGCGCTTGGGCGTGCGTACCAGCGGTTGCTCGGGTATGGCTTACAAATTGGAATTCGCGGATGCGGTGGATGGTGATGACCTGCAATTCAATAGTCACGGTGTGACGGTTTTGGTCGATCCGCAAAGTTTGCCTTACATCGACGGCATGGAATTGGACTACACCCGCGAAGGCTTGAACGAAGGCTTCAAGTTCAACAATCCAAACGTCAAAGATGCGTGTGGATGTGGAGAGAGCTTTAAGGTCTGATGGGTTTTTCCTCATGAAGTCTCTCGATTTCCAGCAGGACTTCTTCCAGTTGTTCGAACTCCCGCCGCGTTTTGCCATCGATGAGTCGTTGCTCGATCAGCGCTATCGTGATCTGCAATCGCAAGTCCATCCTGACAAGTTCTCCCACCTTTCCGAATCAGAGCAGCGTCTTTCCATGCAGTGGTCGACACGCATCAACGAGGGTTACCAAACCCTGCGCAGCCCATTGGCACGAGGACGTTATCTATTAACTTTGCAAGGTGTGGATACGCAAGAAGAAACCAATACGGCGATGCCGCTGGATTTCTTGATGCAGCAGATGGAGTGGCGCGAAGCCTTGCAGGATGCGCTCGAATCAAAAGACATCGATGGGCTCGATGAGCTTAGTGACAACAATCGAAAAGAGATCAAAGCATTGCAACAACAATTGGGCGCACAGCTCGACGAGTCACATGATCACCTTGCGGCCGCTGGCTCTGTGAGAAAATTGCGCTTCCTAGAAAAACTCGCGGAAGAGATATCTTCCGCCTACGACGAATTAGATTCCTGATATGGCACTGCTCCAAATCTCAGAACCCGGATTATCTGCGGCACCTCACCAGCATCGTCTGGCAGTGGGTATCGATTTGGGTACGACCAACTCACTCGTTGCGACAGTGCGTAACGGTATCAGCGTCGTGCTCAATGATGAGGCGGGGGTGGCACTACTGCCTTCTGTGGTGCGCTATTCGACGGATGTCGGTGTGCAGGTCGGTGTCGATGCGCAGGCGTTGCAGAGTATCGATCCACAGAACACCATCGTATCGGTGAAACGATTCATGGGGCGCGGACTCAAGGACGTCGGCGAGGTTCTCGATCTTCCCTATCGTTTCGTGGATTCGCCGGGGATGGTGCAGATACGCACAGCGGCAGGCGTGAAGAGTCCTGTCGAAGTCTCTGCCGAAATATTGAAAGTGTTGCGTGACCGAGCAGAGCGTTCACTTGGTGGCGATCTGGTCGGCGCGGTCATCACCGTACCCGCTTATTTTGACGATGCGCAGCGTCAAGCGACGAAAGATGCGGCGAAGCTAGCTGGGCTGAATGTACTGCGACTGCTCAATGAGCCGACTGCAGCAGCGATCGCCTATGGGCTGGATAACGCTTCCGAAGGCGTGTATGCGGTGTATGACTTGGGCGGTGGCACCTTCGATATCTCCATCCTGCGTCTTTCCAAAGGCGTGTTCGAAGTGTTGGCCACCAATGGCGACTCCGCATTGGGCGGTGACGATTTCGACCAGCGCATCTATTGCTGGATATTGGAGAAGGCGGGGCTATCGCAATTGGATGCGAAAGATACTCGTCTGTTGTTGACCCATTCTCGCGCAGCAAAAGAACAGCTGACCGATCATGTGCAGACCCAGATCACTGCCATGTTGAGTGACGGCGAATTGGTAGATGTCACACTGACACGCGATGATTTCTATGCGATGACGCAGAACCTCCTGATGCGCACCCTGCAGCCGACCCGCCGCGCTTTGCGGGATGCGAAGCTGAGTGTGGATGAGGTCAAAGGGGTGGTGATGGTCGGCGGCTCCACCCGTATGCCGCAGGTGCAACGTGCCGTGGCTGAAATGTTCAATCAGACGCCGCTCACCAATCTCGATCCAGACAAGGTCGTTGCGTTGGGGGCAGCCATCCAAGCGAATGTGCTGGCAGGTAATCGTAGCGCCGATGATTGGTTGTTGTTGGATGTGATCCCTCTGTCGCTCGGTATCGAGACGATGGGGGGGCTGTCCGAAAAAGTCATCCCACGCAACAGCACCATCCCCAGTGCGCGTGCGCAAGAGTTCACCACTTTCAAAGATGGTCAGACCGCGATGAGCATCCACGTGGTGCAAGGCGAACGCGAACTGGTGAGTGACTGCCGTTCGTTGGCGAAGTTCGAGTTGCGTGGCATCCCTGCGATGGTGGCGGGTAGTGCGCGTATCCGTGTCACCTTCCAGGTGGATGCAGATGGTTTGCTGAGCGTGACTGCACGCGAGATGCATAGCGGTGTGGAATCTGCGGTGACAGTGAAGCCATCGTATGGATTGAGCGAGGGCGAGATCACTCGCATGTTGCAGGACGGCAACCAGCATGCGCGTGACGACATGCAGGCACGTGCCTTGCGTGAACAACAGACCGAAGCCGCACAACTTCTGGAAGCCGTGGATAACGCACTGCAACTCGATGGCGAGGCTTTGTTGGATGCGCAAGCGCAAGCGCGTATCCGTAACAGCATGGAAGCTGTGCGCAGTGTATTGAGCGGGAGCGATCACTTGGCCATCAAGCGCGCGGTCGAAGCCTTGAATCAAGCGACCGTCATCTTCGCGCAAGCACGTATGGACCGCAGTGTTTCGACGGCACTGAAGGGTCACAATCTATCGGAGTTGGAATGACACAGATCATCATCTTGCCGCATGAAGAACTATGCCCCAAGGGCGCGCTGATCGAGGCGACACCGGGCACGTCCATCTGCGATGCCTTGTTGGAGCACGACATCGACATCGAACATGCTTGTGAGAAGTCTTGTGCCTGCACGACATGCCACGTCATCGTGCGCGAAGGTTTCCGTAGTTTGGAAGAGGCGACGGAGCTGGAAGAGGATATGTTGGACAAGGCATGGGGGTTAGAGCCGAACTCCCGCTTGAGTTGCCAAGCCAAAGTGGCGGATATGCCGCTGGTCGTTGAGATCCCCAAGTATTCCATCAACATGACTAAAGAAGGTCATTCCAAATGAAATGGATAGACGTTCGCGATATCGCTATCGCACTCAGCGAAAAGTACCCATCGGTAGATCCAACGACTGTGCGCTTCGTCGATCTGCACAACTATGTGGTCGATCTGGATGGTTTTGATGACGACCACACTCGTGGTGGAGAGAAGGTGTTGGAAGCGATACAGGCTACTTGGATCGAGGAAGCTGAGTGATGAAAGATTGGCGCAATATCTCTAACCGTTGGTTCTACTCTGTCGGGGTGCTCATCGTCCTCGGCTTGATCGGCGGTGCTTTGTATCTGCAGTATGGTTTGCGCGAAGATCCATGCCCCTTGTGCATGATCCAGCGCGTCATCTTCATCGTCATCGGTGTGCTGTTCTTCATCGCGGCCATCCATAACGCAGGACGTATCGGGACTTGGGTGTATTCGAGCTTGATCGCTTTGACAGCGCTGGGTGGTGTGGGCGTGGCTTCCCGCCACATCTGGTTGCAACATCTGCCGAAAGACCAAGTACCTGCTTGCGGCCCCGGCCTTGAATTCATGTTGCAACATTTTCCGATGGCGGAAGTATGGCAAGAGCTGATGCATGGCTCGGGCGAGTGCGCTACAAAAGGTTGGACGTTCCTCGGTTTAGGACTGCCTGAACTGGCTCTGACTTGGTATGTGGTACTCGGTCTCTTGGCGATATTCATCGCCATAAAAAAACCGCCCGAAGGCGGTTCGTCTTAAGGTGAGTGGCATCGGTCTGATGACACTGATTCACACTCAGTCTTCAAAGCGTTTGATCATGATTCGACGCAACAGATTGTCTTTCACGATGAACTGGTGATACAGCGCAGCTGCGACGTGGAACACTACCAGCAGAACCATGATGCCGATGAATAGTTCGTGGAATTCTTTTGCGGGCACTTTGTGGAAGTCAGGGATCAGGCTTGGATCATTAGCCTTGAAGGCGTCGAGTAAGCCAGAGGTGACCACAGTGATGAAGCCAGAGATCGCCGTTGCCAGTACCACCAGATTCAAACCCAAGTGCGTGAGCGATGCGACCTTGTTCAACAAGGGATTCGCATTGGCATCTGCGGGGGCGCCATCCTTCTTGCGGAAGTAGATGCGTACCAAGGTGAGCAATAGGATCAGGTCCCCGATGAGAAAGTGAGCTGGGTACATCGCGAGTTTGCCTGCGGCATCCTTGCTCTCTGCTACTTCATGTCCCAGATAGAAAGCGACGATGACGAGGACGAAGATGATCCAATGCATGAGGGCGGTGCGTTTGCTGTATTGCTTCATGTGTTTCTCCTGTAAAAAATGCTCGCACATTTTAACGGATTGCTCGGAGAATTAGCCCTGTTCTGACTGGGACTTTAGGGGTAGGCGCAAGGTGGCGACCAGTCCTCCGCCTTCACGTGTCGCCAAGATCAATTCACCGTGATGCGCTTTGGCGGCGCGTTCAACGATGGCCAATCCCAAGCCCGAGCCACCGGCATCGCTTCTCGCACTTTCCAATCGTACGAAAGGACGTTTCGCCGATTCAAGGTGTTCGTGGGGGATGCCTACGCCGCGATCCGATACCGATATCTCGATGGATCTTCCTGCTTGTCGCAGATTCACGGTTATCTCGCCATCGCCATATTTCACGGCATTGTCGAGCAGGTTAGTGAGCGCGCGTTTGAGTAAGGTCGGACGCACATCCTGTGGCGCGAGCGTGATGAGTTCAGTGCGGATGTGGTGAGTGGCGTACCGTTGGGCGACTTCACTGATCAATGCGGCGATGTCGGTGACTACGGTTCGTTCTTGCGCATCCAGCCGCGCGAAATCGAGGAACTGCTGGATGATGTCGTCCATCTGCATCACGTCCGCTTCGATGTCATTGCGAAGCGATTCATCCTTGCTCAATTCCGCAGCGATGCGCATACGTGCCAACGGTGTGCGTAGATCATGCGAGATGCCAGCCAACACCAAGGCGCGCTCTTTCTCATTGTCCGCAAGGTCGGATGACATCTGATTGAAGGCGCGCGACAGCGTGACGATCTCGTGCGTACCCACTTCGGGGAGCGGGGTGAGTGATCTGCCTTGGCCTATCTGTTGCGCGGCTTTGGATAAGCGTTGCAGGGGTCGTGCGACTTGCCGTGCGATGAGGTAGGCACCCAGAAGCGCAAAGATGAGCGCTACACCACCGCCTAAAAGGACGATGCGCGACATGGGTTGTTCGATGCGTGTGCGGGGTATCGCCACCCAGAATTCATCCTGTCCGATGTAAAAGCTCACCCACAGATCGCTGATGTCGTTGCGTGTTGCAGCGAAGTGGGTCTCTTTGCCCAACTTGGCGCGCACGGCCTCCGTCATCAAACGCAGTTCGGTGGTGGTTTCGTCAAGCGCTGTGCTGGTGTCGGTGGGTTCACTGATTTCGACGCGCATGCCCTCGGCTTCGCGTAGTTCGGCCAGCAAAGCGCCACGCCATTGCGGTGCGGCAGACAAGATGGCGGCGCGGGTGAGATTGATGGTAGAGACGACGAGCTGTGCTTTCTGTTGCGCACGTGGCGCTTCGGATGCTTGCCGGAAGACCCACGCCAGCGTGACGATCGATAGCAGGATCAGCGCGGTGATGAGCAGGAATGCGCGGGTGAGCAGAGTCTTTGGGATGAGCGTCATTGCTTGTTACCGTCCGGCACAAAGACATAGCCATGTCCGCGCACGGTCTGAATGAAGCGGGGGGATTCTGTGTCTGGCTCGATCAATTTTCTAAGTCGAGAGATCTGCACATCGATGGCGCGGTCGAATGGTTCGTGGTCGCGCCCGCGTGATAGCTCCATCAACTTGTCGCGCGAAAGCGGATGGCGCGGGTGTGAGACCAGGGCGTTGAGCAAAGCGAACTCGCCTGTGGTGAGTTGCACGCGAGTATCGCCGCGTTTCAACTCACGCGTGGCAAGGTTCAATTCGCAATCGCTGAAGGTGATACTTTTCTCTTCAAGCGCGGGGGAGCCAGCGAGCTGCCCATTCTTGCGACGCAACACTGCGTGGATGCGTGCCACCAATTCGCGCGGGTTGAAAGGTTTGGGCAGGTAGTCGTCCGCGCCCATCTCCAATCCCACGATGCGGTCTATCTCGTCACCTTTGGCAGTGAGTAGGATCACGGGCACGTTCTCACCCGTACCGCGCAAACGACGCAGGATGGAGAGCCCGTCTTCCTTGGGCAACATGAGGTCGAGTATCAGCAGATGGAAACGTCCGATGCGCAGTGCGTTGTCCATTGCCTCACCATCCATCACGGCTTTTGCTTCAAAGCCTTGTTCTGTCAGATAGCGTAGCAGTAGGTCGCGCAATCGCACGTCGTCGTCGATGATGAGGATCGAGTGTTTGGTATCCATGGTGTAATCATAAATCATTGCGTTGAAATGACCGTGCGCTAAAGTTGGTCTGTTACAAACGGTTACAAAACAGAGTTTGCCTTACACACTCCGCTTACAATCCAAGTCCACTATCCTCACCACGCCAATGAGGCGGATTAGGGGCAAGCCCCACAGGAGAATGAAATGAATGCCATCGTTAAATCACTGATCGCCGTTGCCATCACTGCTTCGTTCAGCATGAATGCCATGGCGGATAATGACCAAAAAGGCTCGCGTGAACAGAAGCGCGACAAGTTCGAGCAGATGCGTCCATCGGAACGTCAGGACATGCGCCAAGAGATGCGCAGAGATCGCAATGAGGCCGATTCTCATGAGCGTCGCGAGCGCCGTGAAGAGATGCACGAACGTTTTGAAAGGATGTCGCCCCATGAGCGTCGTGAGATGCGCGAAGAGATGCGTCATCGCAGCTACCACAACCATTCACGCCATGAACGTGTGAGCGTGAGCAACCATGGTCGTGCGGTCATTGTTCTGGGTGGGCATCATCAACCTGTGATCGAGCGTGTTGAATTCAAGATCGGCTTCTAAGCCAAGCTAACGCACCTGATCCAGCTACACGCCCGCTGGCAAAACAGGCGGTCAGCAAGTAGCCGCCTGTGGGGGCCTCCCAATCCAACATCTCGCCCGCGCAGAATATGCCGGGCGATTTCTTTATCATCAATTTCTCATCCAGCGATTCGAAGGTGACACCGCCTGCGGTGCTGATGGCTTCGGCTATCGGGCGAGTGGCGGTGAGGCGTAGCGGCAAGTGCTTGATGGTATGCGCTAGCAAAGCTGCATCGTTCATCTGCTCCGCACTCAAGGCTTCACGCAACAGATTCGCCTTCACACCTTTCAATCCCAAGCGGCTTTGTAGATGACTAGACAGTGAGCGCGAGCCGCGCGGGTGCGCCACTTCGTTCAGCACACGCTCTGCTGACCAATCAGGGAGTAGGTCGAGATGCAAGGTGGCGCTGCCAATGCGTTCGATCTCATCACGCAAAGGTGCTGAAAGTGCATAGATGAGCCCACCTTCGATGCCATGCGCGGTGATGACACACTCACCTTGCTTGCGCACATCGCCGAAACTCGCGGCGATTGATTTCAATGGTTCTCCTACGAAGCGTTCACGGAAGTGCGTACTCCATGCGATGTCGAAGCCGCAGTTACTAGGGCGCAGCGGGGCGACATCAGCTCCATGTTGCGAAAGCAGTTGGACCCACGCACCGTCCGAGCCGAGTTGCGGCCAACTGCCACCGCCGAGCGCGAGGATGACGGCATCTGCGTTGATGAGGCTTTCTCCATCTGGTGTGGTGAAACGAAGCTCACCTTGCGCCCCCCAGCCCACCCAACGATGCCGCATATGGAAGCGCACGCCGTTCTCGCGCAAACGATGTAACCATGCACGAAGCAAAGGCGCCGCTTTCATGTCGGTCGGGAACACACGTCCCGACGTGCCGACGAAGGTATCGATGCCGAGCTCGTGTATCCACTCGCGCAATGCATCAGGCGGGAACGCGTTCAGCAGCGGTTCGATGTATTCGCGGCGGGAACCATAGCGTGAAAGAAAGTTGGCGAACGGTTCGGAGTGTGTGATGTTCATGCCGCCTTTGCCCGCCATCAAGAACTTGCGGCCGACGCTGGGCATCGCGTCATACACATCGACTTGGATACCCGCTTGCGAGAGTACTTCTGCCGCCATCAACCCAGCAGGGCCGCCGCCGATGATGGCAACAGAGTGTCGAGCCGCAGTCAAATCGACACTCCGCGTCGTATAGCCATCTTATGACCGAGCATACGGCGCTGAGCGACATCGAGCAGCGTCGCTGCCAGAGGCAGGAAGCGTCCATTCTCAAGCTCGATATGTTTCGCATAGAGTGAGATGAAGTGGCTGGCAATCTCGGCATCCCATGTTAGGGAACGACCAGCCTCCACTTCGACCAACATCGGGCGTAGGGCTTGCCATGCCGCATCCATATCCTTGTGTTCGCTCAGCAGGCGAGTGATGAGGGATGTGATCTCTTCATGGCGCATGGCGAGCAACATCGGAAAGAGGTCGCATTCCTCGTCTTGATGGTGGTGCTGTCCGGCTGTATCGAAATAGCGCAGGATCGCCCGTGCCGCTTGGCTGGCTGATGTGTCGCTGCCGTGCGTAGCCAAGTGTCCGCTCAGTTTGGACAAGGTGGCACATTGCGCTTCTATCCTGCCATGGCAGGCGCGCAACATCTCCAAGGGGTCATCAAAGCTGGGTGCGGCGGCATTGCCGAGTAATGAGTTCATCGTGAAATTTCAGAACAAGAGGAGCGGGTCGTGCGTGATCGCGGTCGCCACGATGTAGGCAAAAGTAAGTAGTGCGGCTAACCATGCCGCCAGTCGCACACCATTCGTTTTCGCGAAACGGAATGCCAGCATGCCAAGCGCGATATACAGCAATAGTGCGACGATCTTTGCGGCTAGCCAAGGCGAGTTGCTAGGAGAGTAACCAAGCTGCCAAGCGAGCAGGATGGCACTGGTGAGCAGAATCGTATCGATACTGTGCGGGGCGATCTTCACCCATCGCTGCTGCATGATAGATGAGCCACGCATGAGCCAGATGCCGCGCATGAAGAACAGGCTGAAGCTCAGGACGACACACGTGATGTGGATGAGCTTGAGCATCAACGTCCTTTGAGACGGTCATCCAAGCGAGATCGTGCGCGCACTTGCGCCTTGTCGTAGATGATGGACAGGTCTGTTGCGCTCACGTCGATCACGCTATCCATCTGTCCCAATGCCCATTCGAAATCTGCTTGCTCAGGGATGACGGTAGGAGTGGTCGGTGGTGGGGCGACGACCGCCTGCGCGGGATAGTGTCTGCCCGGCAATAGATTGTTGATGAGCAATGCCAGCAGCAACGAGATGAATGCATTGGCCATGACGATCATGGCGACCCATTGCCAGCCCATCTCGTGGAATTGCATACCGCTCAAGACGATCGTCAGCGCGGTGGCTGCGCCGGGAGGGTGCAAGCAGCTGAGGACATACATCAGAAAGATGGCGATCCCGACAGCGACACCTGCGGCAAGGGCTGGATCGGGGATGTACAAGCTGCATAACCACCCGACAAGGGCGGAGATGAGATGGCCGCCGATCAGATTCCACGGCTGCGAGAACGGGCTGTGCGGTGCAGCGAACAACAGGACGGCGGAAGCCGCCATCGAACCCAGCATGAGCAGCGGGTACTGGTGTTGCGGCAATGCATACAGTGCCCAGGCCAGCAGAAAGATAGCGAGGCCGCCCGCGAGGCCGCTACGCAGTTTCTCCCATTGGGAGGCGTTGCTCTTTTGGGGGCGGAATGCGTGGAAGAATGAACTGAGACTCATCGTTTGAGCTTCGCTTTCGTGCCGGGGAGCAGGTCAGCCAAGGTGTTGCCATCCAGCGTATCCATGAATGCCTTTTGCGCGTTGAAGAATATCTTCCGCAGACGACAACTGGGCATGAGTGGGCAACAATCATCGAGCGCATCCTCTTTCATGCAGTATAGAAGTGCGAGATTGCTTTCCATCAAACGCACGACATCGCCGATCACTATCTTTGAGGGGTCGCTGGCGAGTCGGATGCCGCCGTTCCTCCCCCGTTCACTGATGACGACCCCCGCCGCGACCAATTGCATGACGACTTTCATCAAGTGCGTCTTGACGATCTCAAAGGCTTCGGAGATCTCTGCGATGGTGGCAGGTTCGTCCTTTTGGCCCAAATAGATCAGGGTGCGCAGGGCGATATCGGTGGAAAGATTGAGTTGCATAGTGGGTTACCCGTATTGATTGATGTCCTGTGTATGGGTGACATTCTGCCGCATATTCGACAGGTTTCATATTACATTCATTTCTCTTGCATCTTTCAAAAAATAGGAATACATTACTTTTCAATGAATCTATTTCGATCTAGGTAGAACGACATGATTGAACCGGCGAGTCTTGGAAATTTCTTCACTATCTTCTTCACCTCTGCGATGGTGATCATGTTGGGAGCGCTGTACGCCTTGTTGTTCGCCTTCTCTCGCCTCAAAGGGGATAGCCGCTTGATGCCACTAGCCTATCTTTCCTATGCAGGTCTGCTCATTTCCACACTCTTTCTAGCAGATGCAGCCAATCTGCTGAATCACCCATTTTGGGTAGTCATCGTGGCATTCATGTTGGTGGGGTACTTACTCGCACCGCATGCGATCTGGCATCTGTGTGTAGGCACACATGCAGCTGAGCATGCAGAGGCCGAGCCAGTGCCGATTAAAGATTTTTAACGTTGAGTAAGGGAGAAAACCATGGCGACAAGTCAGTGGTGGGCATCTGAATCATTCTGGCGCAAGACGGCCATCTGGGTCACCGGCGGGTCATTCGTCGTGCTGATCTTATTGACAATGGATACGCTTCCGCAGATATCGAGCGGGTCAAAACGTGTTCCGGCGTATTCGGTCATCAACTATCGCATCTCGTACAAATTCGATGAGACGCGTCATGTACAAGTGCCGGTGATCGGGGCGAAAGAGCCGCTGTTCGGTAAAGAGTTGAATGAAGAAGAGGCTGAAGCATTGGTCAAGTTGGGCAAGTTGACGACGCAATCGAAGAACTGCATGAACTGCCACACCTTGTTGGGTAACGGTGCCTACTACGCACCCGACCTCACTAAATCATGGCTAGACCAGTATTGGGGTACCAAGGAGGTACGTGAAGTACAGATGCTGGAGTTCATCAAAGACCCGTCGGACAAGGTGCACAACAGCATGGGACGGCGCATGCCCAAGCTCGCTATCACCGATGAAGAAGCGCGTGGCGTCGTGGCCTTCCTGAAATGGATGTCCAGCATCGACACCAACGGCTTCCCCTACAACTTCAAATCCATCGAACAGGAGAATTGATCATGGCGACGCTAGGACTGTTGGATAGTGCCAACCTGAACGGTGGGCAAAAGCTAGCGGTGAAATATTTCACTGTGGCGATCGTGTTGTTCGGCGCGCAAGTGTTGTTCGGCCTGCTCTCTGGCTTGCAATACCTGTATCCGGACTTTTTGTACGGTGTACTGGATTTCAGCGTCAACCGCATGGTGCATATCAATGCGCTGGTGGTGTGGCTGCTGTATGGATTTCTAGGTTCTGTGTATTGGTTGTTGGAAGAAGAATCGCAACATGAGGTGGTCGGACTCAAGCTGGGAAACTTGATCTACTGGGTACTCACAGCGGCAGTCACGGTCGTCGTGCTTGTGTATCTGTTCGTGCAGATCGGCCCTGGTAAAGAATCTTCCATCTGGCTCATCAACGAAGGTCGCGAATACATCGAAGCGCCACGTTGGGCTGATATCGGCATCGTAGTCAGCGTGCTGGTGGTGTTCTACAACGTGGCCGCTACTTTCTCCAAAGGCCGTTACACCGGCATCGCTGGTGTGTTGGTACTGGATATGTTGGCCTTGTTCGGTATCTATCTGGCCGGTATGTTCTACACCACAAATATCTCCATCGACCAATACTGGTGGTGGTGGGTGATCCACTTGTGGGTCGAAGCGACTTGGGAAGTGATGGTCGCTTGCATCATGGCTTACGGTCTGATGAAGGTGTTGGGCGTGAGTCGCAAGATCGTCGAGACATGGTTGTATATCGAAGTCGCATTGATGTTCGGTTCCGGCATCTTGGGTCTGGGTCACCACTACTTCTGGATCGGTACACCTGAATATTGGTTCAGCATCGGTGGATTCTTCTCAGCACTTGAGCCGATCCCACTAGTTGCGATGGTAGTACATGCCGTGTTCGATGCAGGTGCACGCCATGCCAAGAACTCCAATCATCCTGCGATGGCTTGGTTGATCGCGCATGCCTTCGGTAACTTCTTCGGTGCGGGTGTGTGGGGCTTCATGCATACCTTGCCGCAGATCAACTTGTACACACACGGCACACAATGGTCGGCATCGCACGGTCACCTCGCGTTCTTCGGTGCCTACGCCACCATCATCATCGCCATGTTCTACTTGGGTATCCAACGTTGGCGCGGTGGTACTTGGATGTCGGGTGACTTGCCAGGGAATGGTTGGAAGTGGAAGTGGGCACTAGGACTGCTCAACCTCGGCATGGTTGGTATGACCGTTTCGATGTTGGTCTCTGGTTACGTGCAATCACAGATCGAGCGTGCCATCGAAGGTTCTAGCTGGATGGGATATTTCGCAGCACAGATTCATCCTTGGTTCGTTCAAGGCATGTGGTGGCGTGAAGTGTTCGGCGTGATGTTCCTCGTAGGCTTCGTGTTGCTAGTGTGGGACTTGCTGACCATCGGCAAGAGCGAGAGCCGCGCCATGCAGCCAGCCGTTTCGGAGAATTGATCTAGTAAGAAAATTGATAGCCCACTTGGACGTGTTTCAGGTGGGCTTTTTTCTGAGAAATAGAAATGACGTATCGGTTATTCACTTTTCAAATCGAGGAGATGATGATGAGAACAAGATTCAATAAAACGCTGACAGCGCTGGCCGTTTTGGCTGCGTTGCCATTTGCAGCCTATGCGGCTGAAGCCACACGCGTCGCACCTGAAGTGGGCGCACATCACGCGGGGACTTCACCAGTCGGTGCGGTGATCATGCATAAGAATGCCAATGCCGATGCACCCAAGATGACACAAGCGGAGTTCGATCAAGCACGCCAGCTCTATTTTGAGCGCTGTGCGGGTTGCCACGGTGTGTTGCGTAAAGGTGCGACAGGTAAAGCGCTCACGCCTAGCACGACGCTCGGACAGGGGACGGAATATCTGAAGGCCTTCATCGGTTACGGTTCGCCCGGTGGTATGCCCAACTTCCTGACCTCGGGTGACTTCACTGAGTCAGAAGTCGATCTGATGGCGCGCTACCTGCAACAAGAACCGCCTGTACCGCCCGAGTGGGGAATGAAGGAGATGACGGAAAGTTGGAAGTTGGTCATCAAGCCAGCAGATCGCCCCAAGAAGCAGATGAACAAGGTCAACCTGAAGAACGTGTTCTCGGTGACTTTGCGCGATGCAGG
>Ga0172379_10004056_pt1 | contig 22250 bp, 22 predicted proteins | sample GrowelOW334metaG_FD_119756 | JGI IMG/M metagenome (GOLD analysis project Ga0172379, IMG submission 119756) | Groundwater microbial communities from an aquifer near a municipal landfill in Southern Ontario, Canada - Groundwater well OW334 metaG | ecosystem: Environmental > Aquatic > Deep... | reverse complement strand
TGAGCTGATCGGGCCAGCCCGCCTTGTTCTGCGCGCCGACGCTCACGGCCATCAAGAGTGCGACAAGGATCAGCGTTGCTTTTTTCATCGATGTTCCTCCTGGCATTGTTACTTGTGTTTGAAAATCGCTTATGAGGCAGTGTAGATGACGACAAGGTATCCGTCAAGAAAGTTTTTATTTATGAAACTGCATTTTGAATCTTAGCAAGCAAAGAAGAAGAGAAAAAGCATCCTTTGGGGAAATCATAAAGAGGCAGTACATTTATACCATAATGAAGAAAAAGCATGGGCTTTCAGCCGCGGGCAAGGCGCTTTCCGCCTTGGCCTTTATTCTTCTCGCTTCTTGCGCCACCTCTCCGCTCCTCCTTGCGCCATCCAAGTTCTCTCTTGAGCCATGGGCCGGCGATTCCATTGTCGGCACCGCCTATGGCAGGCTCGAAGGCAAGTCCGAGGAAGCTTCCACTTACGCCTGGTTGGGGATTCCCTACGCCAAGCCACCGGTCGGCGATTTGCGCTGGCAAGCCCCCCGCCCGCCCGAGCCTTGGCAGGGCTTGCGCAAAGCCCTTCATTATGGGGCTAAATCCATGCAACGCTCCAGCCTCACGGGCGCGCCCGTCGGCTCGGAAGACAGCCTCTTCCTCAATATCTGGCGACCCGCCACCGGGGAAAAGGAGCTGCCCGTCTATGTCTGGATTCATGGCGGCGCGAACACCTCGGGAGCCTCGAACGCCGCTCCCGAATACCGCGGGAATGCCTTGGCCTCCAAGGCCAATCTCGTTTTCGTCTCGGTGAATTACCGACTCGACGTTTTTGGCTGGTTCGCCCATCCGGCGTTGAAAACCGGGGATCCCGAGACGGATTCGGGGAATTTCGGCACGCTCGACCTCATCGCCGCGCTCCGCTGGGTGCGCGAAAATATCGCCGCCTTCGGCGGAAATCCCGGAAACGTGACGATCGCCGGGGAATCGGCGGGAGCCCTCAATGTCCTGACCCTCCTCATCGCCCCCAAGGCGAAGGGGCTCTTTCACCGGGCGATCGTCGAAAGCGGCTACACGCAGGGATCCAAGCTGAGCGCGGCCGACTTCGCGGAGGATCTGGCGCGCGGGCTAGCCATCCAGCGGGGAAAGGCAAACAGCGAAAAGAAGGCCGACGGCGTTCTGGCTTCCATGAGCAAGCCTGAGCTGGCCACCTGGCTGAGGAGCGCGAGCCCAAGCGAGCTCCTGCGGCTTTCCAAGCCGCTTAAGAATAGCATTTTGTCCCTGCCCTATCCCATCTTCGATGGGAATGTTCTGTCCGCGGACGGCTTTGCCGCGTTGGCCGATCCTGGGCGAAGAGCCAACGTTCCCCTCATGATCGGGACAAACAGGGATGAGACAAAACTCTTTCTCATGTTTTCGCGCCAAAACAGCGGGGGTCCTCTTTATCAAAAGCTCGCACAAGTGACGAGCGATGTCTGGAAAGCCGAGGGCGCGGATGCCGTCGCCGACGCGTTCGATGCCCAAGCAGCCGATCACCGGGTTTTCCTCTACCGATTCGACTGGGGTTCCCTGGACGAGAACGGCAAAAGCGTGATGGGCGGCAGGGCGGGCGAAAAGCTCGGAGCCGCTCACGGGGTCGAGATTTCTTTTTTCCTCCAAACCAATTCGGTCTTCGGCAACATCCTGCCGCTCCGCATCTTCACCAAGGCCAACGAAAAGGGGAGATTGGATTTGCAGGCGAAAATGGGCGCTTATCTTTCGAGGTTCGTCAGGACGGGAGACCCGAACGGCCAGGGGAGCGATGCCGCGGAGGGATTGCCGCTCTGGTCGGCATGGGATGCAAGTTTGGCGGACCCTCCCTTCATCGTTTTCAACGCGGGGTTGGCTGAGGCGCGCATCCGCGTCGAGCGCGGGAGACTGACAAAAGCCGCGATTCTCAAGGATTTCGAGAACGAGGCGTCGGCGGACTGGCAGGAAAAGCTCAAGGCTTTTTCGCAATTGCTCGAGTAAGGCGAAAATCCCCGCTTTTCGTGACGCTGGAGAAAAAATGAAAGGCAACTTTCAGGAAAATTTCGCCGATGCCGCTCGCGATTACCGGCTGCTTCTCGATAAAGGCTACCCTGTCGAAGCCAGCATCAGGCTAGTGGGCGACCGGTATCGCCTGGACAAGGCGGGACGCACGATCCTTTTTCGAGGCATCCTCCCCGAGAGGCTATCGCGTGAAAACTCGAAGCGCCGTCTCGCCTCGCTTGCCCCGGAGTCGCGCATCGCTTTGGATGGCTATAACGTTCTCTTCACCATCACGAATTATCTGCGGGGACACCCTCTCTTCGTCGCGACGGATGGGTTCCTGCGCGACGCGGGCGGCGCGCATGGGCGCGTCGCGGACGCGAGCCAATTCCTCGCCGCCATCGATGACTGCTGCGCCTGCCTGAATCAACTCTCCGTTTCGTCAGTGGAGCTCTATCTCGACTCGCCCATTTCCCGGAGCGCCGAGCATGCCCAGGCCGCGCGCCTCGCGCTCGCGACGCGGCACATTCCCGGCGATGTCGTCATGGTACCGAGCGCCGATGGATTCGTCGCCGCCTGGGATGGCGACGCGGTGGCCAGTTCCGATTCGGTGGTCATCGCGAAATCCCGTTCCCCCGTCTTCGATCTGGCGCGCCATATACTCGCGACCCGATACGGCGCCGACTTTCCCGACCTCGCGGCGCTTTTCGCGCCGCGGGGGCCGGCTTTTTAGGCAAGGAAGCTTCCGGGATTTTTCGCCTTAGCTTAACTATGGCGCTCCTTTCGCGCTTTCCTCGAGAAAGCGATGCCGCCAAAGCCCGAGATAACCGCCATATAGAAACCGAGATCGTACCACCAGCCCGTGTTGTTCACTTCATAGACCCTGATGTTCTTGTTGAAAATGCCCACGATCACCGAGATGGGAGCTATCCAGCCATGCCAAATGCCCATGAGGAAGTTGGCTGGCTTCGTGACGTTGTTCTTCCCATCTCCCGGGATGCAAGAGCTTGCCAGGAGAACGATGCCGAGCAGCACCGCAAAAGCCACGACCCGATGCGCTGAAATTTTTCTCGCCTCTTTCATGTCGATGAGATCCTCCTTACATTCAGCTAATCTATCGCTCGCCGGCCGCCGCGGCAAGCCGACAGCTTTCCCTGTCCCAAGACTGGCATTTATCACCACGATGACGATAAAATTCGCATAGCTCGATCGCCTCCCTCAAGGAGTTCGCATTGATCATACCCTTCGTAAACCGATTGCTGCACTGGATGGTCACCGGCATCATGACGACGGTGATGAGTCTCATGATCCTATCCAAAGGGCTTACCATCGAAAGCTTGGGATTCATCAGCGCCGCGACATCGCTTATCGTCGTCATTCTGGAATTCCCTAGCGGCATTCTCTCCGACGCTATAGGAAGGAAGCGGGTCTACATGATTTCCATAGCATTTTCGCTGGCCGCGCGGCTCATTCTCGTTCCCGCTGAAGGCTTTCTGCCGATTTTTCTGGGTTTCGCTCTCTATGCCATTTCCAGAGCCTTTTCTTCTGGCTCCATCGAGGCGATCTATATCAACGATTTCATCCGGAAGCGCGGCCCCGACAATCTTCACAAGCTCATGAGCGTAATGAGCGCCGGCGAGACGATAGGCCTCGCGGGTGGCGCCCTCCTCGGAGGCTTGCTTCCAATGCTTTGGGACAGGCTTCGGCCGGATGACAATCGCTACAACGGGAATCTTGTGGCGCAGATCATTATTCTCTGCGCTCTTGCCGCGTTGACGATGTCGACGACCAGGGAAGAAAAAGCATCCGCTTTCAACCCAGCCAAATTCGGAACCTACATTGCCGATTCGTTCAGGACAATCCGCGCCAGCAAAATTCTTGGCCTGATGCTAGCCGGCGCCTGTTTCTGGGGGCTAACCTTCAGCGCCATAGAAGTCTATTGGCAGCCGCGGCTCAAGGACATCCTTGGCTCGGATTCTCAAACCTGGATTTTCGGCATGGTAAACAGCGGCTATTTCCTTGCGTCGCTTTTCGGAGTGCTCGCCATAGGGCCGCTGCTCTCGAAGCGAAGAGTATCCCCTTTGTCGTGGATATTTATTCTCAGACTGCTCTCGGGCGCGCTCATTCTTCTTCTCGCCGCGCAGCGATCGATATTCCCTTTTTCCGCTGTCTATCTCCTGATGTTTTTCCTCAATGGAATGACGAATATTCCGGAAAGCACGCTCTTCAACCAGGGAATCCCCGAGGATAAGCGCTCTTCCCTTCTTTCGGTTTCTTCGCTGGCTGTCCAGCTGGGCGGAGCGGCCGGCTCCCTCCTCTTCGCCGCCCTCGTGAAGCGCCTTTCGATTCCCGGCGTATGGATCGTCGCGGGAGCGCTGTTCTCCGCCTCCTCGCTCCTTTATCTCAAGGCCGCGGCGGGCGCCACGCCTTTTTTTCGCTCTGCTGGGCGAGGGAAATAGGAGCAGGAGTGCCGCGGTACTGCGCGCCACGCTGGATTTTTAGTTTCGGTCTCGCGATCATTTCGGCATTGCCAACGGTAGTCGTCTGCTATTAAAGTGACTCTATGGAATCAGTGAAAATACGCGACGCGACGATCGGCGACGCCGAGGCGCTCGCGAGACTGGCGGCTCAATTGGGGTACCCCTCATCGGGCGCCGAAATCGCGGCCCGACTCGGCAACTATAAAGGCACTACCGAAGAGCGGCTCCTTGTGGCCGAGCTATCAGGACAGGTCGTGGCGTGGACGAGCATCGCGGTGGCCGACCATTTCTACACCCCGCTCTATGTCGAAATATCCGGCCTTGTCGTCGATGAAAAACTGCGAGGCCATGGGATTGGCGCCCTGCTTATAGGGGAAGTGAAGAAATGGGCCGAATCCAAGGGCTTAGGGCTCGTCCGTCTGAGAGCCAATGTCATTCGGAAGGACGCGCATCGATTCTACGAGCGCGAGGGATTCAGGAAAGCGAAGGAACAATTCGTTTTCGAACTGAAAATTGCCGGGGCGAGATGAAGGCCGAGCCGCCGCCCCGCTCATTGGAGCGCCTATGAATGCCACGAAATTTCTTTCTGGCGAAAAGGTTTACCTCTCCGAGATACGCGCCGAGGATAGCGAGGTATTCATCCGTATCATGAACGAGGAAGACGCCCGTATCCTGGCGCGTTCGAGACGCGATGTCATGAACGACGCCAACGTGAAGGGGATGCTCGAGAATCTCCAGAAGCACGAAGAGGGATTCATCATACGCCGCGTGGCCGACGAGGAAGCCATTGGCTACGGCCTCCTCATGGACAAGGATCTCTACAACAGGGAAGCGATGCTCGCCATAACTATCGGCGGCAGGGAGAATCGAGGGAAGGGCTTTGGCCAGGAGGCGATCAAGCTGCTTCTGAAGCATGCCTTCATCGATCTCAACCTGGAAAGCGTCTACCTTGGCGTGTACGAGTACAACGAGGCGGCGATCCGTGTCTATGAAAAGGTCGGCTTCAAGTTCATCGGCAAGCGACGGCACTCGCGCATCATCGGGAACAGGATCTACGACGAAGTGCTCATGGATATGATCGCGGCAGAATATTTCGCTTTGTACGGCGAGGCCGAATTGGGCGCGTACGGAATTTGAGCCGGGGGACCTTGGGTTGAGAGGGGGGCCGACGCCGAAATGGCGTTCAGCATTGACAGCCTTACACGCGTATACTAAACTAATGTTTAGTATACAATATGAACATCACCGACAAGATCGGCGTCCTGGCGGACGCGGCCAAATACGACGCCTCCTGTTCCACCTCGGGCAGCGCCCGGAAAAACACTCCGGGAGGGATTGGGAACGGGGCGGTCGGAGGCATCTGCCATTCCTGGGCGGCCGACGGGCGCTGCGTCGCCCTCCTCAAGGTGCTCTTGTCCAACGCCTGCGCTTACGACTGCGCTTATTGCGTCAACCGACGCTCCAACGACCTCAGGCGGGCAGCCTTCGAACCCGAGGAACTGGTCCGGCTCATCGTCGATTTCTACCGCCGCAATTATACCGAAGGCGCCTTTCTCTCCTCGGGGGTGATAGGCTGCTCGGACGCGACGATGCAGCGCCTCATCTGGGTGGCCCGCACTTTAAGAACGCGCGAGCGTTTCAACGGTTATCTCCACATGAAAGTGATTCCCGGAGCGTCCGACGAGCTCGTGATGGAAGCCGCTCGCTGGGCGGACAGGGTGTCGGTAAACATAGAGCTTCCAAGCGCGGCGAGCCTTTCGCGGATCGCGCCGGACAAGACGCCCCAGGCGATATTCGGCCCCATGAGAACCCTCGCCCGGGCCGGGGGCTTCGAGCCAGGCGCCCTGCCAGCCCCGGCGGCGAGCGCGGCTTCGCCCAGGCTCGGGGCCGCGAAGGAAGAGGGAGGCGCCGCGGGCGAAGCCGCGCTCGTCCCTTACGAGAAGACACTATCAAGGGCGCCGGCTCGAGCCGCGCGGCCTTCGGCTTCCGGCCTCAGCGTCTTCGACGCCAGGAAAACCCGCGATCGCGACCCCGAAGCCGCCCTCATGCCCGCCGGCCAGACAACCCAACTCGTCGTCGGGGCCAGCCCAGAGTCCGACGCGACAATTCTCACTCTGGCCGAAAATCTTTATCTCGCTTACGATGTGCGGCGCGTTTATTACTCAGCCTTCATCCCCACGGGATCGGACCCGCGGCTCCCCGCCGTCGGAAAGCCACCCCTCGCGAGGGAACATCGGCTCTACCAAGCCGATTGGCTTTTCCGCTTCTATGGGTTCGCCGCCTCGGAAATACTCGACGAAGCTCACCCCTTCCTGGACCATCGCATCGACCCGAAAAGCGATTGGGCCTTGAGGAACATGCAGCGCTTTCCCATCGAGGTTTCAACGGCCGATTACAAGGAACTCCTCCGCGTTCCGGGGATCGGCCCCAAATCGGCGGCGCGGATCGTGAAAGCCAGACGGCAGAGCGCGCTGCGCGTCGCCTCGCTCTCCCGCCTGGGCGTCGTGATGCGAAGAGCCAAGTGGTTCATCACCGTAGGAGGGAAACTCGCGGATGGCGACAGCCAGTATCCCTTCGATGGACCGGCCATCGCGCCTCGACATGGTTCCACCTTGCTCGAGCATCCGGACATCCTGAGAAGGGCTCTTCTCGACCCTGCCTTTAGGGAGGATGAATCAAGCCAGCCCGATCTTCCTTGGGGAGAAGCGACATGAAGCCAGTCCTTACCGAAGGCAGGCGGGGAGACCCCAGCCCAGGGGCCTCCGAAGACGCCGGCGGGGCGGCGCTCTTCACCATCGGCTACGATGGCGGTTTTGAGGGCTTTCTCTGCGCCGTCGCCGAGGCGCTCAACGCGTCGCGCTCTGGCTTGCCCTTGCCATCGATCAGCTGCCCCGCCGCCCGCGCCGAGCTCTTCGACGAGACTATCGCCATCCCGGCCGACGCGGCGCGGGCGCGGCGCCTCTGGGAACGACTCGCGGCCAGGGCGGGCGCGCAAGCCCTCCTCACGTGCAGGGAAGCCTTCTGCTCCGATTTCGCGGCCAAGGAAGATCCCCTAGCCCGCGCCCTTGTCAGGATGTATCGGGAAGGCGCGAGCGCCCTCAAGGATCTTGTCGACCCCGATATCTGTTTCGTGGAAAAGGCGGCCTTCCGCGCCCAGGCACAGGCCCATCTCATCGCCGGCCTCCTCAGATTCGCCGAGCTGGAGGATGGATCCTGGTATGCCCCCATCGAGCCGGACTGCGATGTCCTCCCTTTGATAGGCGATCACTTCGCCGCCCGCTACGCGGACATGAGCTTCGCCATCCACGATACAAGGCGCGGGAAAGCCCTTCTCCACAGCCCTGGCCGCCCCTGGCGCGTCATCGAGGGCTTCAGGCTGATTCCGGGGGAAAAGGGCAAGGATGAAGGGGCCGATGCGCCAAGCTTCCCCTATTCGGAAGGTGAACTCGCGATACGGTCGGGATGGGTCCGCTATTTCAACGCCGTCGCGATCGCCCAGCGCGAGAATCCGCGGCTCCAGGCGGGCCGCATGCCCAGGAAGTATTGGCATCTATTGCCTGAAATGCGATCCCCTGACGCCCCTTGACGTTCATGGGGCGATAACAATCCACGCGGGACTGGTTCCCTTCGCGCGCCAGTCACGCTACGCTGGATCTATCGGAGCAATCACGCCATGGACAACATTCCTTTGCGTCGGCTCGCCGGCGATTCCTGGTTCCTTCCCGGCCCGACCAATATCGGGGTTTTCGTCGAAGGATCCTCCGCCTACCTCATCGACAGCGGCAACGACAAAGATGCCGGCAGGAAGATCCTGAAGCTTCTCGCGGAAATGGGCTGGAATCTGAAGGCGATCATCAACACCCATTCGAACGCCGACCACATCGGGGCGAACAATTACCTCCAGGGAGCGACGGGCTGCGAAATATGGGCGACGGCGGGAGAGTCCGCTTTCATCGAAATGCCCAGCCTCGAATCCAGCCTTCTTTGGGGCGGCTTCCCCTTCAAGGAACTCAGATCCAAGTTCTTCGAGGCGAAGCCATCCAAGGTAACCCGGATCATCGACCCATCGGGCGGCGAGGACCGCTTCACCTTTATCCCGCTTCCAGGCCATTTCATCAACATGGTGGGTATCCTCACGAAGGACAGAGTCGCTTATCTCGGCGACAGCCTTTTCGGCGAACATATCCTCGAAAAGTACAAAATCCCCTTCATCTATGATGTCAGGGCTTTCAAGTCCAGCCTGGCTTCCCTTCTGGCGATCCAAGCGGACTGGTTCGTTCCCTCCCATGGCGAAGCGAGGGAAACGATCGGCGATCTCGTCGAGGCGAACGCCGCCAAGGTCGGGCAAATCGAGGCTGACCTCCTGAGCCTTCTCCGGACGCCGAGCTGTTTCGAAGACCTACTGGCCGGATTGTGCTCCCTCTATGGCATAGCGCTCGACTTCGGGCAATACGCCCTCGATGGGAGCACGGTGCGGTCCTTTCTCTCCTGCCTGAGGGACGAAGGCAAGGCGGATTACCGCTTTGAGGACAATAGAATGCTGTGGATGGCGAGGAGTTCGTGATGCCCTACGAGATCGGAACGGTGTCGCCCAACGACGCCGACGCCCTATATTCCCTCATAAACCGGATCAAGGATGAAGAAAAATACCTTTTCTTCACGCTGCGTTTCCCTCCCGACGGCACGAAGAAATACATAGAATCGCACATCGCCGCGGGCAATCCGATGATAGGCGCCTATGCCGATGACGGGGAACTGGTCGGTTGGATCGACTTCAACATTGGCGGCTTCGAGGAAGTCAGGCACACGGCCATGATCGGCATGGGCGTGGCGAAGGACCATCGTGGCAAAGGCCTGGGCGAGCGGCTTCTGCGCGCCTGCGTCGAAAGCGCCAAGGAAATCGGCCTTGAAAAATTGGAGCTTGAAGTCTTCGAGACAAACGCCGCCGCGAGAGCCCTCTATCGCAAGATGGGCTTCGTGGAAGAGGGCTGCCTGAGGAAGAAGCGAAAATTCAAAGGACAGTACGAAGACCTTATTTGCATGGGGCTTTTCCTCTCCTGAGAGCGTCGCTTCCCGAGATTTTCCGCTGGCTCGTCCGCGAAGCGGGCGGTATAATCGATCGATATCACGCTTCACCATTGAGGAGGAACTCTATGAATAGAAGGTTTAAGGCCGCCCTTGTCGCGGCATTCGCGCTCTTCGCCGCGGCGGGGATTTGGGCCGCTCCATCGGCGTTCGGACCATACAAATTCACGGCTGTAGCTTTGCTAGTGCCATCGAGGGGGGTCAACGTTCCCGCGGTCTTCACCGTACCCGAAAAAGCGGGCAGTCTCCCTCTCGTTGTCATGGCTCATGGCCACGGCGGAAGCAAGGAAGAAAACGGCGGCTTCACGGCGATCGCCGAAGCGCTCGCGGCCCGCGGCGTCGCGAGCGTCAGAATGGACTTTCCCGGATGCGGGGCAAGTTCAGAGCCTTTCACCGCCAACACGGTCAGCAATATGCTCGCCGACATGGAAGCGGCTCGCGCCTATGTGACGGCCCGCGCTCCGATCGACCTCGCGAACATCGGCGTTTTCGGCTACAGCATGGGAGGCAGGCTCGCCGTGCTTTCGGCGGCGAAAGGCTATCGTTCGCTCGGCCTCCTCGCCCCCGTGGGCACCGATGGGCCCGACGCGATGTACGTTTTCATGGGCGGCAAGGATGCCTACGCAGGGCTGTCGGCCAAGGCGAAGGCCGAAGGTCACGTCCTCTTCACGACTCCCTTCGGGCAGGTCCAGGATCTCAGCGCCGCGTGGTTCTTTGACAACGAAGCGGCCAAGGGGCTCGCCGCCGTTTCATCCTTCACAGGGCCAATTCTCTTCGTGACCGGCGACGCGGACACCATCATCCCCTATTCGGTCATTGAAGCCACCGCCTCGGCGGCGAAGGCCAGTTCGGGCATCGAAATCGTGGGCGTCGCGGGCGCCGACCACGGCTACGGCTTCTATGGCGGCGATCCCGCCATCAAGCCGCAGGTCGTTGAGTCGATCGCGAGCTTCTTCGCCCTCACTCTGCGCTGAACGCGACCGAGTGTTTTCGAACGAGCAGCCCTCGCCTCTGGGCGAGGACTGCTTTTTTATTTCAGCAAGGATTCGGGATCGCTTATCGGCTCACCTGACTTTATAAGCTTCTGCAGGGGCTGGAAGGCCGAGACATCCCCGATCAGGATTGCCCCGACAAGCCGGCCATCCTTTGCGAAAAGACGCCTGAAGCTCTTCTCGTCCCGGCGTGTGAACGCCTTCACCGCCTCGCCTGTCTCGATGGAACCCAGGGAAACGAGTTCGATGCCGCTCACCTTGAGCCTGGCCGATATTTGGCTGCCAAGATAGGTCATCCCCGCGCCAGCCGCGTTGGCGCCCGCGACAAGGCCCTGCTCCCGGGAAGCGAGCCATAGCCCGTACACGGTGCCGCGGAATTGGGCGACGTCGCCGGCGGCGAAAATCCCGGGAAGGCTCGTCTCCATGTGCTCGTCGACAAGGATGCCCCGCTCGCAGGCAATGCCCGCGCCGCGAGCGACCGTAAGATTGCTTCTGATGCCGGCCGAAAAAACCACCAGGTCGGAAGGAATGGATGAGCCGTCCTCAAACAGCACTTCAACCGCGTCGCCGGCTTCCCGAATGGCCGCCGTCCGCTTTCCCAGTTGAAAGGCCATTCCCATCGCCTCGAGGGACGATTGAAGCATAGCGGCCGCGTCGACATCCAGCTGACGCGGAAGGAGGCGATCGAAAACTTCAACCACCGTCACCTTTCTCCCGCGTTTGACGAGACTGGCCGCCGTCTCCAGGCCGAGAAGCCCTCCGCCAATGACGACAACCCGCCCTTTCCCCTCCTCATGCGCCAGGATCTTCTCGGCGTCATCGATCGTTCTCAGGGTAAAGACGCAACCCAGGCCAACGCCTTCCACCGGGGGGAGGAAAGCGGAAGCCCCCGAGGCGATGACCAGCCGATCGAACCGATCTACTCCCCCGCCGCGCAGGACAAGGCGATGACTCGCGGGATCGATAGACTCGACAGGGGTGTCGCGCATCAGCTTTATGTTCAGTTTCGTGTAGAAATCTTCTCCCCTGAGGGTTAATTTGGAGGCTTCGACGCCGCCCCCCAAATATTCGATAATCCTGGGTCGGGAATAATGGAATCTATTTTCGTCCGTATAGATGGTCAGATCGCCTTCGGCATCCCTCGCGCGTATGGCTTCAGCCGCGCCTATCCCCGCGGCGCCATTGCCTATTATGATGTACTTCATTGAAGAATCCCCTTTCGATAAAAAAAATACTAATTTATTTCACCAAAAGGGAAGCATCGCTATGATGCAAAGTCTCAGGGATGCTCATGAGCAGGGGAAGCCTGATGAGTAGATCGAGCCCGGCGGCCAGGAGGAAGACCCACTTCCCGCCCAGATGATCCCATATCAGGCCGGCGATGATGGTGAGAAGCGCCCCGAGCGCCATTTTGAAAAACCTGAGGAGGGCCATCCAATCACCCATGTCTTCGGGGGGAACCTGCTCGAAAGCCATGGCCGCTGAAACCACAAGCGTCACGGGAAAAGACCCAAGGAGGATTCCCGAAAGGATCAGCAGGCCTGGGCTGGAGGAGAAAACGAGGAGAAGGTTGCTCGCGAGAAAAAGCGGGGCGAGGAGATAAAGGATTTTCTTCCTGCCGATCTTGTCCGCCAGCCTGCCAAGTGGGAGACCGACAAGAAGGCTGACAAGGGAGGAGCCGGTGACCATCGCTCCCAAGATATAGGGGCTCGCCGATTTCGCCTCGCTCGCGAAAAGCTGGGTGAAAGGGAGAACCATGCCGGTGGGCAGATTCGTGAGGCAGGAAACGGCGATGAATTTTATCAAATGCTTGTTTCCTTTCAGCATGCGGAAAGGATTGGCGACAATGAAGGAGGGCTTGCCGGACTTCGTCGGACTCATCGCTCGTATGCCGCATTCCCCCAGATTCCGTCGCACGAAAAGGAACACGCCTATTTCTCCCGCGAACGCGAGAAAGAAGAGGGGCCGGACGGCGGCGACGCTAAGGCCGCCCAAGAGGCCGATGAGCCCCGCGCCGATGGCGGGCCCTATAAAGCTCATCGTGCCCTGCGCCACGCTTTCGCAGCTTCCCATGGCGGTGGCCCGCACCTTGTTCCCGAGGGAGCTTCCACAGACGACATTGCAGCAGAGGCCGACTTCCGCCGACCCTAGCCACCAGACCATGATGCCCGCCATCCCGAAGATCCAGCTCCCCGCCACGCCCAGTATCAGGTAGGAGAGGGCGATGATGGCCAAGCCGTCGATATAGACGCGTCGCGTGCCGGAGCGCCTGAGCAAGGAGACGCCAAGGAGCCCGTAGAGAGCGCTCAGCGCCATGCCCAGGCCGTTGGCGAGGCCCAAGGAAGTGCCGGAAGCGCCGAGCCCGACGATATAAATGCTGAGATAGGGGAATATCATTTGATAGATCAGCTTATCGAAGGAAGCTCTGGCAGCCGTGACTTTCCAATTCTTCGGCAAGTCGGCGAGAAAGCCGAATTTGCCCGATGCGCTGATCATGGTGATCCGTCCTTGATGCGGCGCCTGGCCGCGCTGCCTGATTTTGCCCCTTGAGGCTCGCCAAAAACCAGGCAACTATCGCACGAAGGAAGGGCTCTGGCAAGGGCGCCCCTGCCAGAGCCCGCTTCCCGCGCCGGCGCCGCGCCCGATGTCGGGCGCGGCGCCTTTCGGCAAAGTTTAGAACGCCGGGACGAAGCTGCCGCTGTAGTTGTTCTCGAGATACTGGCGCACTTTCTCGGTCTGGAGCGCCTTGACCAGGGCCACGACGCGCCAGTCTTTGGCGTCGCCCTTGCGCACGGCCACGATGTTGGCGTAGGGGGACTCGGAGCCTTCGATCATCAGATTGTCCCTGGCGGGGAAGAATCCCGCCTGGGTCGCGAAACTGCCGTTGATGATGGCGGCGGCCGCGTCGTCCAAGGTCCTCGGAAGCTGCGGAGCCTCGATTTCCTTGAACACGAACTTCTTGGGGTTATCGACGATGTCGCGCACGGTCGCCTTGAGACCCGAATCGGGGGCGAGCTTGATCAGCCCCTTGTTCTGGAACAGGATCAGGGCGCGAGCCTCGTTCGTGGGATCGTTCGGGATGGTGATGACGGATCCGGCCGGAATATCGGCCAACTTCTTGTACTTGCGCGAATAGAGCCCGAGGGGAGCGACAAAGACCTGCCCGGCGGATTCCAGCGAGAGCTTCCGCTCTGCCGCGAAATTCACGAGGTAGGGAGTGTGCTGGAAAAAGTTCGCGTCGATCTGCTTTTCGGCGAGAAGGAGGTTGGGCGTCACATAGTCGGTGATCTCGATCACCTCGAGCTTGATGCCCTGGGCCAGCAGATCGGCCTTCACCAGATTGAGCAAATCGGCATGGGGGATGGGGTTGGCGCCGACCTTGAGCGTCACTGGCTTCTGCGCGCTTTGCGCGTAGGCGGGGATCGCTATGGCGGCAAAGATGAGCGCCACAGCGACGATGAACGATATGGATAGCCTGTTTCTGCGGTTCATTGTGAACCTCCTGCATTGAGCTTATGCCGCCGTAAAGGGGCATTGGGTGACTGTTTTGGGGATTGGCCGGCAATCGCGCGAACGCGGTCGCCAACCCTTCCGGATCGCTCTCTCAGCGCTTGAGCTTGATGTTCCTCGTGATCCTGTTGCCCGTCATCTGTATTCCCTCCACGAGAAGAATGATGGCGAGCACCGACGCGATCATGATGTCGCTCCTGAAGCGCTGATAGCCATACCTGATCGCCAGATCCCCAAGACCGCCGCCTCCAATGACCCCCGCCATGGCGGAATAGCCCACCAGGCTTATCATCGTGAGGGTGAGGCCGGAGATCAGCGAAGGCAGGGCCTCCGGCACGAGGATGGCGAAGAGGATCCGGACCTTGGAAGCTCCCGAAGCGATGGCCGCGTCCAGGATCCCGACATCGATTTCGGCGAGGGAGGATTCGACGATCCGCGCCACGAAGGGGCTGGCCGCCACGGAAAGCGGGACGATCGCCGCCACCGTGCCGAGGCTGGTGCCGACGATGAGGCGCGAAAGGGGAAGCACGAGGACCATGAGGATGATGAAGGGAAAGGACCTGAGCGTGTTGATCACGCGGTCGGCCACCTTCTTCACGATCGAAAGCTGGCTGGCGTGCTCGGAGAGCCTTTCGTTCGACATGAAGTAGAGCGACAGGCCCACGCCGCCGCCGATGAGGGCCGCGATGGATGTCGAAGCGAAGACCATGAGGATGGTTTCCAGCACTGGTCGGGCGAGAAGGTCGATTATCTCACGCATGGCTGACCTCCGCGACGAGCCGGCGGGCCGTCTCGGTGCGCGGTCCGGCGAAAACCGAGGCCACGGAGCCGCTCTCGATGATGGAGCCTCCCGAAATGATCGCGACATCGTCGCAGATCCGCTTCACCACTTCCATCTGATGCGTGACCATGAGGACGGTCAAGCCGAAACGTTGGCGCAGGGATTGTATCAGGTCCAGTATGGAACGCGTCGTCTCGGGATCGAGGGCGCTTGTCGCTTCATCGCAAAACAGGATCTTGGGATTGTTCGCGAGGGCCCTGGCGATGGCGACGCGCTGGCGTTCGCCTCCGGAAAGCCGGCCGGCTGGCCTTCCGGCCTTATCCGACAAGCCCACAAGGTCCAGAAGTTCCTCTACCCTGGCTCGGATGGCTGGTTTGCCCCAGCCCGCCGCCTCGAGGGGAAAGGCTACGTTGCCCGCGACCGTCCGTGAGGAGAAAAGATTGAAGTTCTGGAACACGAACCCCGCTTTTCTTCGGGCATCGATCAGGTCTTTGCCCTTCGCTCCCGACACGGAAACGCCTGAAAAGATGACTTCCCCATCGTCGGCTTTCTCGAGGAGGGAGGCGATTCTTATGAGGGTTGTCTTGCCTGCGCCGCTGCGGCCGATGATTCCGCAGATTCTGCCCGCGGGAACCGAGAGCGACACTCCGCCAAGCACGGTGTGGGGGCCGAAGGCTTTTCGGATGTCACGTATCTCGAGCGCTGGCTGATCGCTTTGAGTCATGGATGATGATGGATTGGACGGACTATGGACGAGCGCTAGAGGGTGGAGTAATGCGGCCTGTTCCGGCCGCTTCGCATGAAACATAAGGAATCTTTACTATTGAGCATGTGAACTTCCTTTCGCGCACCATACAACAGGACCTTGCGGCATGTCAAGCCGACATAGCCGCTGAATTCCAGCATCCCCGACATGAAAGCCTTTGCCGGCGATCGGGGAGCGCGAAAATTCCTCGCTCCGGAAAGATTTATGTTTGCAAAATTCCCCGATCGTTTATACAATTGAAAGTGTTCATCGTTCCGCGCGGAATATGTCGCGCATCGGCCGCACCTTGGCTCGGGGCGACATGTACAAAGGTTTTCGTATCGAAAGGAGAGCAAGATGAAGAAATTTGCACTGCTAATGGCGCTTCTCTGCGCTGTCACTTTCTTGGCATTCGCCGCGCCTCCGGCCACAGCGGCTTCCGGCGCAGCGAACGCTGATGTCGGCGACCTGATGGTCAACGCCGGCATCAATTTCGGCTGGTACGGTTTCGGCGTCGGCGGTGGCGTGGAGTATATGTTCGCCAAGTGGGACATCCCCAATTTTGCCCCTCTCACCTTCGGAGGCGCCGGAAAGATAGGAGTCTATATCCCCGGTTTCGATATCGACATCGCGGCCCTGGCCACGATGCATTTCGGCCTCAAGGCGTTCACCAGCCTTCCCGAGTTCCTGCGCAATTTTGACTGGTATTGGGGCCTCGGCCTTGGCGTCGGCATCGGGACCTATGGCGGCGTGGGCGTTTCCACGGGCAGCGGCATCTCCTACTTCCTCAATCCCAACCTCGCCATAAACGCCGACTACTTCTACACCAACTATTTCGGTTCCGGTTCGGGCAGCTCGGGCATCCTCGGCATCAAACTGAAGCTCTAGCCTCGCTCATTCGCGCGCGATAGGACTGCCCGGGAATCCTTCCCCAGGCAGTCCTTTTTTATTTCGCGGCCGGGAAAAGCCGGCCCGAGCGGAAGCCCAGGACGGGATAGCCGGCGCTGTCGAGCCCAAGGAATACGGATACGTCGAAGGGCGCCAGCCCGGCGAAACTGGTTGTCGCGCTGAAGGTCAGCCCTCCCGCGAAGACGTCGGGCATTGGGCTGGAACCATCACCCGCCAGCCATGCGCAATCGAAATAGGGTCCCGCTTCTATGTCCTTTACCAGCAGTATCTCGCCAGCGTCGAACTCGAGCATTTTGGCGAGCCAGACCAGTTCCGCGTTGGCGACGATCACGAGCGGCGCCTTGCCCGCGAGCGCGTTGCCCCGATACGCATCGTCCGATCTCAGCGCCAAACCGGCGCCCGACGCGTCGAAGCGGCTTGTCGCCCGTCCCCTCAGCGAGGCGATTTCCTCGGCCGCGATCCCCGTCTTTACGGTAATTTCCGGGCCGTAATGCAAGGTTCCCGCGACACGGTCGGCGAAAGCGCCTGCCTTCGCCGACAAAAAGCCTGCCATTATCCCTTTGTCGGCACGCGAGGGTCGTTTCCCCAGCTTCGCCTCGAAGGCCAAGCCTGCCCTCGCCTCCAAGTCCAGATTGCCCGTGGCGAATACATATTCAGTCGAGCCATTCAGATACGGCTGAACGATGAGGTCATCGCCACTGGAAAGCCATGAGAGGGACATCAAGCCTTGGAGGCTCGTCGGCGCGAGGAAAAAGTCGGGCCAGTCGCTGAAGTCTCCCCACAGCCTCAATTCAGCCGAAGCGCGGAAGGTGTCGAAAGGATTGGCCGCCAAACCGGCCGTCAATGCCCATTGTCGCCCCGCTATCCCCGCGAGTCCCACCACGGTGGAAAGGACGGTCCTTGTCTTTCCCGCCGCGGCGACGGCGGCGATTCCACAATAATTCTGGCTGTCCAGCGCCAGGGGAGCGAACTCAAACTCATCCATGAGCTTGTAGCGGAGCTTGAAGCGGATCGAGGGAGCGACGTACGGCAGGGCGCCCCGCTTCAGGGCCGTGAGCGCTTTAGGGATGGATTCGTCAAACTTCGATCGGACCTCGGCCAGACCCGGGGGGGGAGTCGTCCCTATCGCGGTTTCGGGCAAGGCGCTGGCGATCGCGCCGATCGCGGCGCGGGCGCTGGCCCTCCCCCGCTCGATGATCGATTCGGGGCTCGCGAACTGCATGTAGGAAATATCCTCGACCTGGTTTCGTATGACGAAGGGCGAGGCGGCCAGCAATTCCTTCATGCCCGCCCTCGACTTCCCGATATCGAAGGATCTGCTGAGCACCGAAAGGAGGTTGTCGAACGCGAGACCCTTGTCGGAAAAGGCTGTCGACACGATAAGAAGGGAAGAATAGTGCGCCGCGATGCCCGCTGGAACGAGGTTGGTCGTTCCCCCATCCACGAGCAGGTAGCCGCCGAAGGGCACCGGCTCGAAAATCGAGGGCATGGCGAAGGTCGTGGCCATGACCTTGGCGAAATTCCCGGCCGCTAACTCGACCTGGCGCCTGGATTTCAGGTCCTCGGCGGTCACGATGATGGGGATTTGCGTTTCCGACAGATCCAGGGGTCCAACCATCGCTTCCACCGCCGCCGCGAAGGGATCGGCGTTGATGAGACCGCCCTTCGTCGGAAGGATGAGGCTGAAATAGGATTCGGGAGGAACGCTGCTAACGATTTTGGCGATCATATCCGGCGAGATGCCCGCCGCGTAGAGCATCCCAACGACGGCGCCCATGGAATTGGCCACGATGAAATCCGGCCTGATGCCGGCCCTCTCCAGTTCCTGGAGCACGCCTATGTGGGCATAGGCCCTCGCCGATCCCCCGGCGAGAACGAGGCCGAGCGGTTCGCGTCCCTCGGCGCGGATTTTGTCCAGCTTCGCGGAAAAGCCGTCCATGCCGACGCGGATGGGTTCGGCGATCATCCTGAAGGTATCGTTCGGAGGGAAGGCGGCGTCCAGGCTTTGGGCCCTCGCCCCCGAGAGTCCGGCGGCAAGCATGAGCGCGAGTAGGAGTAGGCGAATCAGCATGGCCGTACTATATCACCCAGAAGCCAATCCGGCCAATCTATCGACGAGACGGCAGGTTTCTGCTATGCTGGACGCATGAACGAACACTCTTCCGACAAAGCGGAACCCCCGTCTCCCGAATCCGACCCCCTCAGTAGCGGCGGCGCCAAGCAAAGGCGCCAAGCCGAGCTCTTTCGCGGAAACCGCGAGGCCAGTCATGATCGTTGAGCTCATCCTGATCCTCGCTCTCATCCTTCTGAACGGTTTCTTCTCCCTCTCCGAAATGGCCATCGTTACCTCGCGGAAAGCGCGGCTCCGCCATGAAGCGGATCAAGGCAAGGAAAACTACAAACTCGCCCTCCACGCCGCCGAGCAGCCAAGCCGGTATCTTTCGGCGATCCAGATCGCGATAACCCTCATCGGCATCCTTACCGGCGCCGTGGGCGGCGCGACGATATCGCGCAGCCTCGCGCTCTGGCTTTCGGGATTTCCCGCCCTCGCCCGCGTCGCGAATCCCCTCGCCGTGGGCATCGTCGTCGTCGTCACAACCCTCGTTTCCGTCATCCTGGGCGAACTCGTGCCTAAGAGCCTGGCCCTTTCAAGGCCTGAATCGATCGCGGCGGCCATCATCCGCCCTCTTCGCTTCCTCAGCGCCCTCTTCAGCCCTCTCGTCCGCTTCCTCTCGGGCACGACATCCCGGATCGTGAGGATCCTCGGCTTCGCCAGGACGCCTGGGCCTGAAGTCACCGAGGACGAGGTCAAAGTCCTCATCGCCCAGGGAGCGGAAACGGGCATTTTCGAAAACTCGGAAAAGGAAATGGTGGAAGGCGTCCTCAATCTGGACGATCGGCGAGTCACCTCCTTCATGACGCCGCGCACCGATGTGGTGGCCCTCGATATCGAGGAAGGAAAAACCGCGACGAAGGAAGAACTCGTGGCCCACGCTGATTTCGCCTGCCTGCCCGTCATCGAGGGCGATCTCGACAGGATCGTGGGCATGCTGGGCGTGCGCGAAGCCCTCGCCGCCCTCGCGCGGGACGGATCCTTCGACATCCGCGCTCACCTCGTTCCTCCGGTCCTTATTCCCGAAACGATTTCGGCGCTCAAGGCGCTCTCCCTTTTGAAGGACGGCAAGGCGCGCACGGGTTTGATCGTCGACGAATACGGCGGGGTATCCGGTCTCGTCACCATGAGTGATCTGATGGAAACGGTGGTGGCGGGGCTGGCCCAAAACGATTCGGATGAAGTGCCCGGCATCGTGGAGCGCGAGGACGGATCCTTCCTTGTTGACGGGGCCCTCGCCATCGCCGAATTCGCCGAATCCATGGACATGGACCCCGATGAGTTCGACGACGGCGCCTACGACACGGTGGCGGGCCTCGCCCTCGCGTGCATCGGCTCCATTCCCAAGGCCGGCGACCATTGCGACTGGAACGGCATCCGCATCGAGATCGTGGATATGGATGGCCACCGGATCGACAAGGTCCTCGTTACGCGAACTGGTCCAGCTTCCCTTCCCGAATGACCCTGTATTCTCCCGTCTTCGTGTCGAGATCGTAGACCGAGAAATTGGTGTCGATGTCGAAGCCAGGCAGACGCACGGCGAAATTCAGCGAAACCGAGCCCTCGTCGCCCGAAACGATGCGGTGGAACACATTGGTGGGCCAGACGAGCATCGCCGGTCCATCGTAGACAAGCTTGTCGTTGTGGTACACTTTCTCGGGCTCGACGACGAAGTGCTCAAGGCGCCGGTGCTCGAGGGTGTAGATGTCGACCATTCGGACCCCGGCGAGCACGAGGAGATTGTCCTCCTGCTGGGGGTGAAGGTACCAGGGCCGTTCGATCCCGCCCACCGAGCCGGGGGAAATAGCCCTTTTCTTGTGGATGACCCGGTCGATGCCGTCGATCCTGGGCAGGTACTGCATGGGAAGAATGTCGAAGGACACGCCTTCGGTTTTCCTGAACGGCTTCAGCCTGATGATCCGCCAAAACCGTTCCACCTCATCGTAAATATAGTCCATCGCCTTACCCCCTTAGCTCCGCCATGGCTTTCTCGAGCCTGCGGAGCGCTTCCTCGAGCAGCGATCTCGGGCAGGCGATGTTGAGGCGCATGAAGCCCGACCCGCCCGAGCCGAATTTCGTCCCTTCGTCCAGCCATAGTTTGGCCTTCTTCATGAAGAAATCCTTAAGCGCCGCGTCGCCGAGGCCGAGGCGCCGGCAATTGATCCAGACGAGATAGGTGCCCTCGAGGGGAGAGAGGGCGAGCTCTGGCGCCTTTTCGGCGATGAATTCCGACACGAGGCGGAAATTCCCCCTAAGGTAGCCCAGAAGTTCCTCGAGCCAGGGCTCGCCGCTCCGATACGACGCCTCGAGAGCGACATTCCCGAAAATATTGGAGACGCCGATGCCCGAATTATCGACGGCGGCCGTGAAGGCGTCCCGCAGTCTCCTGTCGGGGATGATCGCGTTCCCCATCGTGAGTCCGGCGATGTTGAAGGTCTTGTTGGGCGCGGTGAGGGTCGCCGTGATTCCGGCGGCCTTTTTCGAGAGCGAGGCGACGCAGGTATGGGGGATATCGCCCAGTATGAGGTCGGAATGGATTTCGTCCGAGATGATGACGATGCCGTGGTTAGCGCAGATATCGACGAGCCTTTCGAGTTCGGCCTTTTCCCAGACGCGGCCGACGGGATTGTGCGGACTGGAGAGGATGATCGCCTTGGCGCGAGCGTCGATCGAGCGCTCGAGGCCCTCATAGTCCATGACATAGCGTCCGCCCTCGACTTTGAGGGGATTTTCCACGAGCTGGCGGCCGTTGTTCAGGACCGCCTTGGTGAAGGGATAGTAGACGGGAGGCTGAATGATGATCTTGTCCCCTGGGCTGGAATAGGCCTGGACGGCGAAATTGACGGCGGGAACGACGCCGGGAGAGTAGCGGATCCACTCCTTTTCAATGGTCCAGCCATTGCGTCGCTTTATCCAATCGATGAGGCTTTGGAAATTGGCTTCGGATGAAGCGGGATACCCATAGAGGGGATGGGCCGCCCTTTCGCGCAAGGCCTCCACCACCTCGGGGGGACAGGCGAAGTCCATGTCGGCCACCCAGAGCGGAAGCACGTCGTCGGAGCCGCAGCGCTGGCGGCGATCCGCCCACTTGAGGGAATCGGTGGAGGCCCTGTCGTAGATCGTGTCGAAGTCGTAGTTCATGGCTGCCCTCAATCGCCCGCCCGGCGGGACGCGATGGCGTCGATCCGGGAAATTCCGGCGGAAGCGATCGCCTCGATCTCCACGGCCCCATTCTTGGGAAGGGCGGCGACCTGGACGGTGCTGCGGGCGGGACAATCCTTGGGGAAGAATTCCCCATACACGGCGTTCATCGCGGCGAAATCGCCCATGTCTCTCAGAAAGACGGTCGTCTTCACGACGTCGTTGGTCGAAAGCCCGAGTTCGCCAAGGATGGAGGCGATATTGCCGAGCGATTGGCGGGTCTCGGCTTTGATTCCCCCGGGAGCGAGGGCGTTGGTGGATGGATCGAGACCCAGCTGGCCGGAAAGGAATATCAGGTCGCCGGAAACCACGGCGTGCGAATAGGGACCGAGGGCGGCGGGAGCGTTCTTGGCGTTGAAACTTCGCTTGGGCATAGTGTTCTCCTTGTGTGTACAAGGATGATTATGGCCGCCCCGCGCCGGGATTTCAACAGCAACCGCTCATTG
>Ga0172379_10004055_pt1 | contig 22256 bp, 20 predicted proteins | sample GrowelOW334metaG_FD_119756 | JGI IMG/M metagenome (GOLD analysis project Ga0172379, IMG submission 119756) | Groundwater microbial communities from an aquifer near a municipal landfill in Southern Ontario, Canada - Groundwater well OW334 metaG | ecosystem: Environmental > Aquatic > Deep... | reverse complement strand
AATTCTTAATTTCCAAGGTTGTTTTACATCTTTCGCATATTCCACCTTGTGCTTGTTCATTAGCTAAAACAGTTTTACAAGAAGGACACCAATTAACAGATGCACTTTTTTTATAAGCAATTCCTTTTTCAAGCATTTTAAGAAAAATCCACTGGTCCCATTTGTAATAATCTGAATCAGAAGTATTTATGAGCCTTGACCAATCATAACTCAAACCAAGCATTTTTTGTTGCTTCATAAAATTTGTAGTTGATTTTTTAGTATAATCTTCAGGATGAGTTTTATCTTTTATTGCTGCATTTTCTGCAGGAAGTCCCAAAGCATCATAACCCATTGGATAAAGAACATTGAATCCCTGCATTCTCTTAAATCTAGCATAAATATCTCCAATAGTATAATTCAAAGCATGCCCTATATGCAAACCAGATGCAGAAGGATAAGGAAACATTTCAAGATTGTAAAACTTGGGCTTTTTAAAATTTTCATTGACTTCAAAGATTTTTTTCTCTTCCCATTTCTTCTGCCACTTTTGCTCAATTTTTTGAAAATTAAGTTCATGATAGATAACCATTTATTAAGTAAGAAATATGGTTTTAATAAATTATTGATAGATAACTTCTACATTAATACTGCGGGTTGATAGGTCTTTTTTGCTTCTTCAGAACGATAAATAGAATCGGGCCTTTTATCTAAAAAAATATATCTCACTTTTTTAGATACAAAAACCTGTGAATAATAAGATCTCTGACCTTCCTTACTAGTATTCAAATAAGTAAAATCTTTTACAAAACTTTTAATTCCAAAATTTTTATTTATAGAAATTTGAAAAGTTGGAACCTCTAAGCCCTCTATAAAACAAATTTTTCCCTCAGCATTTTCATTAGTAATTATTTTAGATAAAGAATCTAATTCTTTTTCTGACATTTTATCTTCAGCCAAGAGATATTGAAGATTCATGATTTAAAAAAAGCATATCAATTTATAAAGATTTATATCTATTGCATATACAATTATAAGAAAGAACTTTTAAATATTCTCATTATCTTAAAAGAACATGGAAATGATAAAATCTCAATTAATCGGAAATCTTGTTTATTCTAATTCAAAAGAAGCATATACTTTAATAAAAAAAAGTTACTTCGGTGAGAGAAAAGATGAAAAAGTTCAGTACAATTTATTAGAAGCATTTTATTTAGTCAAAAAAAACAAAATGGAAATTATCCAGAAAAACAAAATTATTTCTAAAGAAGAATTAATAAAAAAATTTGAAAAATTAGATAAAAATTTTATGATGAAATATCTTGTTTTTGAAGATTTAAGAAATAAAGGAAATATTGTTAAAACTGCATTAAAATTTGGAACAGATTTTCGAGTTTATGAAAAAGGTAAAAACCCTGTGACAGAACATGCTAAATGGGTAGTGTCTGTACAAAAATCAAACTTTAAAATAAACTGGAATGAATTTTCTTCAAAAAATCGTGTTGCACATTCAACAAAAAAGAATCTTCTTATTGCAATAGTTGATGAAGAAGGCGGAATTTTATATTATGAAATTAAATGGATGAAAATGTAAATGTCTTCAAAAAACCCTATAGAAATTAAAGAAAGAATAATTAATATATTAAAAGCCAAAGGCCCAAGTCTTCCTATGCAAATTGCAAAAGATATTGGAATGGAAAGTTTATTTGCATCAGCATTTCTTTCTGAACTTGCATCTGAAAAAAGAATTAAAATAAGTAATATGAGAGTTGGAAGTTCTCCAATATATTTTCTCGAAGAAAAAAAAGATCAATTAGAAAAATTTTCCCAATACTTAAAAGATAAAGAAAAAGAAGCATTCCTTTTATTAAAAGAAAAAAAAATATTAAAAGATAAAGAACAATCTCCAGTAATGAGAATTGCATTAAGAAGTATAAAAGACTTTTCAATACCCTTTCAAAAAAACGATGAAATTTTTTGGAGATATTTTTTAGAAATTCCTGAAAACGAAAAGTTAGAAATAAAAGAAGAACCAATTTTAATTAAAGAAATTATTAAAGAAAAAGTTCCTGAAAAAATTAAAGAACAAATAAAAGAAATTCAGAGAGAAATTAAAGAAAAACCAAAAAAAGTTTTAAAAAAGATAAAGAAAAAACCTACAGATAAAAATGATAAATTTTTCAATAATGTTAAAGATTTTCTTTTCTCAAAAAAAATAGAAATACTTGACATAATGGGTGCTACAAAAAATGAACTTTCTTTAAAAGTAATTGAAAATTCTGAAAAAAAAATACTTATTGCAATAAACAAAAAAAGAATTTCTGAGAATGAATTAATAAAATCTTATAAAACATCAAAAGAAGAAAATTTGCCATTTATTATTTTAAGTTTAGGGGAATTTCCAAAAAAGTTAGAAGCAATTATTGCTGCTTCTAAAAATCTCTCAAATATTTATAAATTAGAATAAAAACCTTTAAAAAACCTCAAAAAGTAAATCTAACATGGGAAAAATAAAATCAAAGCAAGTAAAAAGATATTCACAAGAAATTATCAAAGATGGAATAGATTTTTCAGATAATTTTGAAAAAAACAAAAAAATACTTGGAAAAGAAATGCCTAGTAAAAAAATGAGAAATCAAATGGCAGGATATTTAACAAGGTATATGAAAAAAGAAAAAGCTGAAAAAGCCAAGTTAAAAACAGATTAATTCTAAAACCTTAACACTTTTAAATGAACTAATTCTATTAATTTTGTCTCTGTAGCTCAGGGTTAGAGCGCTGCTCTCATGAATATTCGCTTGCGAATATGAATCTGGCCAAAATTTATTTTGAGCCTGAAAATCAAAACAAGAAATTTTGAGAGAGGCAGAGGTCGGGGGTTAAATTCCCCTCAGAGACATTTTTTAAAATTAAATAAAAATTTTATGTGACTTTTGATGCTTGAAATTCCTTTAAAACTATAAGCAGAATCTGATGAAATTAATATTGGTTTTTCATAATTTGAAATATAAATACTTACAAAATTTAAATTATTTTTATCTAAAAGTTTTTTTGCTTTCTTACTTTCGTCAGAATGACTTTCAAAAAAAATCGCTTTTTCATCTAAGTTCATTTAGGTGTTTAAATTAAATAATATTTAAAGAATTATTACCACTATAAGAAATAACAAAATTTATATTAAATTAATTATCATTAAGCCTTAATTTATCATTTTCTCTACGTGGAATAATATGGACATGAAGATGATTTATAGCTTGATCTGCTGACTTAAATGTGTTTACAAGGACATTAAAGCCCGTAGCATTTTTTTCTTTTAAAACAATTAAAGATGTATTTTTTATACAATCTAATAATTCTTGACAAGATGTTAAAGGAAGCTCTAAAATATTATTAAAATGTTTTTTAGAAATAACTAAAGAATGCCCCAAACTTCGCGGATTTATATCAAAAATAGAAAAAAAATTATCATTTTCATAAACTTTTTTGCATAAAATCTCTCCTCGAGACATTTTACAAAAAATACAATCCTCCATTAGGTTTTAAAAAAAGCAGAATTTATAAATTTAATTAAAAAATAAAAAATAAAATACTATTTACTGAAAACTTATCTTTTCTTTTTTGATGTAGTTTTCTTCTTTGTAGTTTTCTTCTTTACTGATTTTTTTTTAGCAGCCATTATAAAAACCTCCTCTTTTAATTAATACCATAAAGAAAAGTTCATTTAAATATCTTTTTATAATTTTTAAATTTCAAAAAATTAAATTTCATTAAATTCCTTTTTACCGTCAATAAATTCTTTTAGAATATTTTTCAAATCTTTTATTTTAATTCTTATTTGTTTTGTTGTATCTCTATCTCTAATAGTAACATCTTTTTTTTTCAAACTTTCCTCATCAATTGTAACACAAAACGGAGTTCCAATTTCATCATTACGAGCATATCTTCTACCTATTGAACCAGATTCATCATATTCTACATTAAAATCTTTTCTTAAAATTTCATAAATTTCATTGGATAATTTCATTATTTCAGGATTATTTCTAACTAAAGGAAAAATAGCAATCTTTATTGGTGCAAGTTTTGCAGGAAGTTTTAAAACAATATTTTGTCTTTTATCGTCGTAAAAATATGCTTTTGTTAAAATTCCCAAAAAAATTCTTTCAATTCCAAAAGTAGGTTCAATAACTTTAGGAATTATTTTATTTTTATACTTTTCATCAAAAATTTCCATTGATTGTTTACTTTCCTTTTCATGTTGAGTTAAATCATATTGACCACGATTCGCATTGCCTGCAATTTCTTTGCTACCAAAAACATATTCATAATCAATATCAAATGTTGCAGAGCTATAATGAGATAATTCCTCTTTAGTATGTTCTCGAATTTTTATTTCTGTTAATCCAATTGAATTAAACCATAAAATTTGCTCAGCTAACCAATAAGCATGCCATTCTTCTAATCTTCTTTCTTTTATCATCTCTTCAATTGTTATTTCTCTCAAAATATTATTTCCATTTTTTTGATTTTCAGAATCAAGAAATTTAATTTTCAATTTTAATTGTTTATCCGATAACAAAGAACATTTTTTCTCTTCAGGATTTATAAAAAATTCAAATTCACCAATATGAAATTCTCTGCTTCTAAATAAAAAATCTCTTGGAGCAATTTCATTTCTAAAACATCTTCCAATCTGAGCAATACCAAAAGGTAATTGCATTCTTGAAGTTTGTTGAACTAATTTAAAATTAATAAACATTCCTTGTGCAGTTTCTCCTCTTAAATAAACATTCATTGGTTCATAAGCACCAACTTTTGTTTCAAACATTAAATTAAATTTCCCTAAATTTTCATAATCGCCATTACAAAAAATGCATTTTACTTTTTCCAACTCAGATTCGTCTATTTTATTTGTTTTTCCGCATTTTTTACATTTGACAAAAACATCTGTAAAATTTGCAACATGACCAGATGCAACCCATACTCGAGGATGACTTATCACACTTGCTTCAACACCGACTATATCATTTCTTGAAGAAACAAAATAATTCCACCAATCTTTTTTTATGTTATTTAATAATTCTACACCTAAAGGACCAAAATCCCAAAAACCCGCAAGTCCACCATAAATTTCTGAAGAAGGATAAACAAATCCTTTTCTTTTGCAAAACATTGTTAACTCTTCAATTGAAATTGGTTTTATATTTGAAATTGAATTTTTATTTTTTTCTTTTGATTTTTCAGAATCTTTTATTTCATTTTTGAATGTATTCTTAATTGTTATTTCTTTTTCTCTTTCAATTTCTGTCAAAACTTTTTTCATTTTTTCTTGTGCAACTTTTTTATTTTTTCCTAAATATGCAAGTGTTTTTGTTTTTACTTTTCCTTCTTCTCTTTTGTTTTCATTTAAGTAATAATAATCTTTTCCTGAAATTTTCTTTTTAACAATAAATGCCATTATACATTAGGCACTACACAATTATTTATAAACTTTTTTCTTTGTAGTGCCTAATTTAATTGAAGTTATATTTAGGCACTACATTACTCCCCAATTACTTTAAATAAAATTTTTTTATCTCTTTGCCCATCAAATTCACCATAAAAAACTTCTTCATAAGGCCCTAAATCCAATTCCCAATCACTAATTGCAATAACTGTTTCTCGTCCCATTATAGTTCTCCACAAATGAGCAAATCCATTGTGTTCACCAGTTTGATTATGAAAATAACTTCTCTCTTGAGGAGCAAGCTCTTCTAACCAATTTTTAAAATCTCTTAATAAACCTGCTTCATTATCATTTATAAAAACACTTGAAGTAATGTGCATTGAATTGACTAAAACAATTCCATCTTGAATCCCCGATTCTTGGACAGCTCTCTTAACTTCATTTGTTATATTAACAAAATCAATTTTATTTTTTGTATTCACAACTATTTTTTTTGAATAAACTTTTGTCATTTTATAAATTTTAAAATTTCTGGAATTTTTTCTGTTAAATTAAAATGCTCTTCATGGTGTTTAATAATTGTTTTTGCATTCAAATCATTTTTAAATTTTTTAACTTCATCTAAATGCACAAAAGGATCATTGTCTGAAAAAATTGCTAAAAAATTATTACAATGATCAAGAGCTCTTTCAAAATCAATTTTATTATTTATCCAAGGATGAGCTATTTCCATTTCTTCAGGTTCAAGATTAATTAAATCAAACCAACCTGCAACAAAAACGCAACCTGCAATTTTTTTATGTTTATGCAATTTTTCCAAAAGTCGAATTATTGTTTGACATCCAATACTATGCCCCACAAAATAAGTATTTTCGTTGATGTCGTCTAAAGAAATATTTTTTTCAAGATATCCAACCCATTCTTCAATTTTAGGTTCATCACTATTAGGCATGTTAAAAGAAACTACTTCAAATCCTTTTTTTGGAAGTTCTTTTTTTAACCAACCAAACCAACCTTCATTAGAATCACTTCCACCCCATCCATGAACTAAATATATTGTTTTTTTCATTTTAAATTAAAAGCGGAGGCTGGGACTCGAACCCAGGAATAGTCGGGCTGCGGCCGACTGCAGTAGCCGCTGTGCCACCTCCGCATAAAAATAAAGAATTCTATAATTATTTAAAAGTATTTATTTCAAACTCAAGGCATGATGGGGACAAATTTCCATGCAACAAAAACACCTAATGCATTTCTTTTTATCAATAATGGGATAAGGACAAAGAGTTATTGCTCCTTGAGGACATTTTCTCGAGCACAAACCACACTTAACACATTTTTCTTTGTCAACAACAATTGATTTTCTAATATTTAATAATTCTTTCAATCCAACAGTCAATTTATCATAAATAGTAGGTTTCTTGAATTTCAAATTCGGAATTTTTTCTTGTCCAACTAAAACAAATTCTCCATGAAATATTTTTCTTTTCAAAACTTCTTTTAAATAAAGAATTTTTTTAGGATTATAACCAATTAATTTAGAACAAACAATATCCAAAGCAACAGCATTTGAACTTGCAAGAATATACTCAGATTTTTTTTCATCTCCTGCACTTGGACCTTTTCCTTCCATTCCCACAACACCATCCATAATATTAATTTCAGGTTGAATTTTTTCATAAATGTCAACTAATAAAGAAGAAAACTTTTTTTCTGTGGGTGCTTTTGCATGAAGTTTTTGCTTAATTCCTCCAGGAATAACCCCATACAAATTTTTAATTGCTCCAGTATATTTCATTAATAAATGTGTTTTCAATTTAGGAACATTTATTATTAAATCTGCTTCTAAAAATTTTCTTGAAACATAAAATTCTTTCAAAATCTTTCCATTTTCATTTTTAATTCGTTTAAGTTTATCTTGTTCAAAAATTAAAATTTCTGCATTATATTTCTTAGCAATTTTTTCAATTCCAGAATCCTTAAATGCATCAACAGTATTTGTAAAAGAGGATTCTCCAATAATTATTTTACATTTATTTTTTTTAAGAATTTTACAAATAGCTTCAATAATTGATGGATTTGTCGTCGCTATTTTTTGCTTTTTAGGAAAACTTCCGATAATATTTGGTTTTATTAAAACAGTTTTACTAAAAGGAATTTCCAAATCTGCAAATTTTAAAGCAGTTTTAATTGCTTTATCGACTTTTTTTTGATTATATGAAGAACAATGCACGATTGAAACTTTAGGAATATCTTCACTCTTTTTCATTGAATAAAATAATTTAAGTAAGTTTAAAAATATGCCCTAGACAGGATTTGAACCTGCGACCCCCTGCTCCCTTCCCTTTCTGCGCCTCACAAAGCCTATGCGTATGGCTAGAAGGCAGGTGCTCTATCCAGGCTGAGCTACCAGGGCATAATTGAATTTGTACAATAACATATCAAAAGAACTATTTAAAAAGTTTGTTCAAGCCACGATTTCATACAAATCATCAACTAATTCAGTATTTTTGAAAATTTTAATAGATTGCTTTAAAACATCGTCACTATTTTTTTCATATCTCTGAGAAATATGCGTTAAAATTAATTTCTTGATTTTTGCTTTTTTTGCAATTTCTGCAGCTTGTTTAGCAGTTAAATGAAATCTTGTTTCTGCAAGAGATTCTTTTCCAGATTCAAAAGTTGCTTCACAAACTAAAATTTCTGAATTATTAACAAAGGGAATAATTTTTTCATTCAATTTGGTATCCAAAACAAAACTTATTTTAAAATCATCTTCTTTAAAAGTCAAATCTTTAGAATAATATTTTTTATTTTTAAAAGTAATAGATTTTCCTTTCTTTAAATCAGATAAAAAAGGTCCTTCAGATATTTTTAATTTTTTCAATTTATTTTTATCAATTCTTAATTCTCCTTTTCTAACAAAGCAATAGGCATTACAAGGAGCATTATGCACCATCCTTCTTGATTCAATCAAAAAATCTTCATTTTCAAAAATTTTTCCATTTTCAACTTCAAATACTTTTAATTTAAGATTATTTACAAAAACAAAAGTTTCAAATATTTTATTTATAAAATTTTTAGTTCCTTTCGGACCATAAATTAACAACTCTTTTTTATAATCATTAAATGCAAGTGTTTGAAATAATCCTGGAAGTCCTAAAACATGATCTCCGTGCCAATGAGTAATTAAAATTCTTGTTAATTTACATGGATTTAATTTTGCTTTTCTAAATTGTCTTTGAGTTCCTTCACCACAATCAACTAAAATATTTTCAGAACCATATGCAAGTAATATAGCTGTATGATTTCTTGTCTCAGTTGGAATTGCTCCTGAAGTCCCTAAAAAAGTTAATTTTATTTTTTCTGACATAAGAATAAATACAAATCATCATTTAAATAATTTCTTAAAGTATCAACTAGACAAAACTTTCAAAGAATTCTGCCGTGCGAAATTAAGGCAAAAACGCTTATTTTGTTGATGAAGGAGAGATATAAATTATTGTATCTCCTCTTAAAAAAGTCAAGCCTAAACTTTTGGTAACTTCGTTGTTTTCAATTTGTTTTACACGATCCAACACTAAGTTAATGTGGATATCAAATGCTAACAATGTTCCAACAACTTGTTTGTCGCCTTTTAAATGCACTAACACTTCCTTTCCTTTAGAATTGTTTAACAAATCCAAAGGTCTTTCAATTCCATTAGCCATATTGTAATTGATTTTAATTGCTTTATAAATTTTTTTATATTACACAAGAGAAATCCGAAAATTTTAAAAAATCTTTTTAAGCAAAACTTTATAAATCAAAAAATAAGTTTTATTATCATGGCTACTAAAAAAGGAAAAAAAATTTCAGGCGGAAGATATATCAAAAGTAGAAAAAAGAAATCTTATGAAAGACCTGGACAAAAAAGAACAATAAAACTTGGAGAGCAAAAATTAAAAACAGTTAGAACAAGAGGAAAAAACATTAAAACTTTTTTGCTTAAAGGAAAAATAATTAACGTTCAATCAAAAGGAAAAATAAAAAAAACAGAAATAAAAAATGTTCTTGAAACTCCATCAAACAGATTCTTAGCAAGACAAAATGTTTTAACAAAAGGAACAATTGTTGATACAGAATTGGGAAAAGTAAAAATAACAAATCGTCCAACTCAAGAAGGAATGATTAATGGTATTTTAATTGAATAAACATATGCTTTCTAATATAATAATATTTAAAAAATAATTTGAGGTAGTTAATTTATGATGCAAACAAAAGACATGACTAAAGATGAAATTTACAAACTTATGAATTTTTCCGATATGATAGAAGAAGGAATGCAAATCAATTGGCCATCTGAAGTTTATATTGCATTAAATGAAAATGGAATCATCATTGCTGCAGGAAAATATCAAAAACATTTACCAAATAGCGCTTATATGAAAGCTGTTGCAAGAGGCTGTTTATATCCTTTTATCGAAAAAGCGTCTAAAATTTTAACTATTGAACAAATAAATAACCATAACAAACTTCTTGAAAAAATTCTTTCATCAAAAAATTAAATTTTTTTAATTAATTTTTATCCTCGAGCAAAATAAGACTAACCAAAAGGTTTTTAAAGGCAAAACATTTTTAAATCTTACGTTAACCCTTTATAAATCTTAAAATGAGTAACATCAAAAAATGTCCGGAATGTGGAAGTGTTCACTTAACTTTTGATTCTCACCTCGGTGAAATAATCTGTAATGATTGTGGTTTAGTTATAGAAGACAAAATGGTTGACACAGGAGTTGACCTTCAAGGAAAATTCGACAAATCTGAAAAAAAAGGACGAGGTGGTGCACCAATTTCTATGCAAAAATTTGACAAAGGTTTAACAACTAACGTCGGTGAAATCTCAGATATTTATAGATTAGAACCAAAACAAACTAGAAAATTCTTAAGATTAAAAAAATGGCAAGAAAGAGTTTCAACAAGTATTGAAAGAAATTTAAGACTTGCAATGGCTGAATTAAGAGTTATTGCTTCTTATTTGAATTTACCAAATGTTGTCAGAGACGAAGCTTCAAGAATTTATAATTATGTTTTACAAAGAGGATTAGTTAGAGGAAGAAGTATGGAATCAGTAATTGCTGCTTGCTTGTATGCAGCATGTCGTTCATACAATATCCCAAGAACTTTAGATGAAATGGCAACTGCTTCAGATGTAGAAAGAAAAGAAATAGGAAGAACTTATAGATTTATTATTAGAAAATTAGGAATAAAAGTCAAGCAATCCTCACCAAAAGATTATATTTCAAGATTCTCATCAGTTTTAAAACTCTCACCAAAAACACAAAATGATGCTTTGAAAATTTTAGATCAAGCAAAAGACGTTGAATTAACTTCAGGAAGAGGTCCAGCAGGAATTGCAGCAGCTGCTTTATACGTCGCTGCTTTAATGAACGACGAGAAAAAAACACAAAGAGAAGTTGCAGATATTGCAGGAATAACAGAAGTTACAATCAGAAATCGTTACAAAGAATTAATTGAAAGATTAAAACTTGAAGACAAAATAAAACAAAAAGAAGCTGAATCAAAAAAGAAAAAAGATTAATTTTAAAAATAATTTTTAATTCTATTATTTATGAAACTTGATAAAATAATTTTATTTATTTTTAGTTTAATAAGAAAAAAGAATTATAAAGAAATTGAAACAAATTTATTTGTAAAAAAAGTATCTGCATTTACAAAAATAGAAGAGCAAATTAATCCAAATTCAAATAAAACTTATTTTATATTATCTGGATGGTATGAAAGTTCAAATCATTCAAAAAAATTTAAAAAAAGAATAAAAAAGCAAAAAAATTCTTATATTTTTTATCAACTTTCTAAAGATATTTTATCTTCTAGAGCAAATCAAGTCAAAGAATATATGAAAGAAATAAAAAATAAAATTATTAAAGATTTAAAGAACACAAAAAATGAAAAAATAATTATTGGAACAAGTTTAGGTGGAATTCCTTCTTTTATGATTACTAATGAATTAAGAGTAAATAAATTAATTTTATTAATGCCATCAGATAGTCTTGCCCAAGGAGTTTGGGAAGGGCTTAGAACACAAAATATTAAAAAATCTTTTATAAAACAAGGAATAAAATTGAAAAAATTAAAAATTCTCTGGAAAGAACTTGAACCACAAAATAATTTAAAAAATTTAGAAAAAACTAAAATTATTATATTTAACTCAAAATCTGATTTAATAATTCCTTATAAAAGAAGTTATAATTTAATTAAAGAAATGCACAAAAAAAGAATTTACCCTAAAGTTTATACAAATAAAAATATAGGACATTACTTAACAGCATTAAAATTTTACAATTCTAAAAAATCTTTTGATTTGATACATTAAAAAAAGAAGGGAGAACGTTCGGGAAACCATTGGTTGCCCACGAGTGCAGGAAGAAGGATTCGAACCTTCGCAAGCACTAAGCTACGAGAGCCTAAATCTCGCCCGTTTGACCACTCCGGCATTCCTGCATATGAGGACGTTGGAAAACTCGTTTGACCCGAACATATTCGCGAACCAACCAAATCGCCCTTGATGTGAGCGAGTGTGTGAGTTCTCCGGCATTCCTGCATGAAAAAACTAAAAAATCTTCATATAAAAACCTTTAGATAAAAATTAATTAAAAAATTAAGCAACACTTTCCCAAGGTTTTTCTTCATAAATTGAAACAAGAGAATTATATCTTGTCATGACATTTTCAACATACTCCGTATCTGCACCAGTTGTACAACCCCAACCATTATATCCTCTTAAAGCAGCATCCCAGTCAGTATAACTTGCATATTTATTAATTAAAGCAACATTACTACAATACTTTGAAATTGTGGTAGAACTCAACCCATTTTTATAAGAATTATATTTTCCTCTAAAAATAATTGCCCCACATTTTAATTGAGCTTGAGGATCATTTTTAATTTGAGAAACATCATTGATAAATTCAAATCCAGATTTTCCTGCACAAAAATCTTTGAATGTCGACGGCATAATTTGAGTTAATCCAATAGCACCTGAAGAACTAACGCTTGTAGAAATGCAAGAAGATTCTTGCATTATTAAAGATAAAAACAATAATTCATCAGGAAGTCCGTTTGAAGCAGTTTGTTCAGAAATTAATTTTGCATATGTGCTACATCTACTATCACTTCCACAAACACAACTTCTACTAACTACTTTTGTTCCAGAATCTTTTAAATATTTTATCATCTCTGTTAAAACTGCAGGATCTCTTTTTACAAAATCAAAATCAAAATCTTTTTCACTTGTTATTCCTGTACAACATAAATAATCACTACTTTGATCAGCCAAACATTTACCTGTTACCCATGATTTACTACATTTATAAAGAGAAGTATATTTGCATTCCCCGCCTAATTCCTTGCATTGATAATCTTTATCTGTAAGAACAATAGGTACGCTTCCTTTAGTCAAATAATCATACAAAAGATTTATTTTCTCTAAATGTTCTTTCTCTTTTTGAAATTCATAAAATTCTTGATTAATAACTCCGTCGTCATACAATTCTAAAACAAAATCATTATAAGCATCATAAGATAGATATCCCCCGTCTTCTTTAAGATTTTCAACTTCTAATAATGCAGATTCATGTATCCATTTTCCATAAGTCTGGTCGCTGAGCGAGATTAAAATACTTTTAACAAAAGACATTTCTTCCACGCCATTCCAAGTATTAGTCCATGCATTTGCACTAGAACTATGTCCTTTAATATCTTCACATTGTTCAACAGAAATATCTACAACATAATAACCTGAACAAAGTTTATCAACAAAAGCGATATTTTCTTCAATATCTTTTCCTCCAATAGAAATATATGCTTTTCCCGTTAATCCCGAAGCATCTTTCATTGCCTTTATCAAATCTTTATTTTTCTCTGTAATATTGATAGCAGATTCATTTCCCCCATCATAACTAGGCAATGATTGAACCTCTAAAAATAAAAATCTTGCCCCATTTAAAAATTCAATTCCATTCAAACCATTTAAAATATTTTTTTCAAGTGTTGTCAATGAAGCATAAGTTTTTTTTGGATGAGTAGTTTCAGTTACTCTTATCCAATTTTCACCTTCATCTCCAAGATCTGAAAATTTCCAATACCAATAATAAGAATAAGAATCAGAAGAAGGTTTTTTAAAATAAAATTCAAGTTCTTCTCTCCATCCGTCAGTATCAACTAAAAAAATCCCATCTGAAGTTAATTCAACATTTTTAGTAATTAATTTTGTATCTCCAAAAGAATTTCCAGTAGTGAAAAGTCCCCAAAACCAAGTATAATTTTCATTATCTGCTAATGTTCTTTTAACAAGTAAATCAACACCTTCTTCCATAGACGCTGAATTTAATTGTTGAATAAATACAGCATCGTCGTCACTTGGTTCATTTCCATAAGGATTAATTATACTTGAAGTTGGAATCCAATCAACAGTATATATCTGAGGATAAAATAATGTTGGTGTTATACCACTTACTACAATATCTCCTACAGAATCACAATTCTTTGTCCAATACCATTGTCCATCAGCATATTGATAACACAAATTACCTCTATAATTAAATCCATTTTCAAATTCAAATTTTGGAGAAACTTCTTTAAATTGATTTTCAAATGGTTCTTCATATTCTATTTCATAAGTATCACAAAATTCATTTCTATATTTATCATAAATTTGTGCAGTTGTTAAATTACTAGTATCTATTTCATTTGCATTAAAAACATCTTCAATAAAAGGAATTTCCACTTCATTACGAAATGTTGTTTCAATTTGATATTCTGTAAAATTATTAGTAGAACCTTCTCCCAATTCTTCTTCAATTAAATCTTTCTTTTCTTCTACACTAAAATCTTCACAATAATAATTATCTTTGTAATAAGATTGAACATGGTCTTGTAAAGGTTCTGTAAAAGTAAAAAAATAAGCCTTTGCTAAAAGCCCATTATTTTCTCCTCGTAAAAAGTATAAATAAGCTTTTTCATTATTGAAAAATATTTTATTAAGGATTGTATTTATATGATTAATTTTTTCTTTAGGATCGTCGACATTTTCTATTTTAGACAACTCTTCTTTAAATTCATTTGAGTCTATGTAATTTGAATTATTATTTAATAATGTTTGTACATAATCATCAATAACCTCTCCTAATGCTTGATTTGAAGTTGTTTCAAAATTAAATGCATCTGAAAGTGTTTCTGTGTCCAACCAACATTTAACATTTACATCGTCGCAATAACCAACTTCAATCCATCTTTGATCAGAAGAACCAACAGAAATATCTGAAGAACTTCCAGGGTTATCTGTTGCACAAATTCTTGTAATTCCTTTATTGTAAATTTGTGGATTAATTAAATTATCAACTCCTTCTTGCACATTTGGATTAAGCAAACTGTAAATATCTGCACTTCCAGAAATACATTCTTTTTGCGATGTAATATTACTTTCTGTTACTTGTCCTTTCAAATATTGATCTTTTATATAATCAAAAGCAAAACTAGTTGTGACTTCTCCAAAACCGCATTCTTCTTGACCATTAACGTTTATACATAATTCTGTAAATCCTTCTGGTCCAGTAATATCTCTTGTCTCACTTGCATATTCTCCTTTAGCAATATATCCAGAATTAATTAATCTTCCAACACCTGATTGATAAAATGAACTTTCAAGTTCTCCTCGAAGATAAACCTGATAATAAGCACCTCTATCAGTTCCTGCATAAATATGATAATAAACTTTATATTGAGAAATTGGAGGATTTGTTGCAGTTGTCAACGGAATTTCATCAAACCTTCCATAAAATTGAGCAGGAGAATCAGGAGTTGTCAAAGATTCAAGCAAACTTGCTCCTTCAGGATATGTTAAAGAAACAAAGTTTTTACAAACTGCACTTCCAACTTGATCAGTATCCCTAAATTTAAATGCATTAAAAGTATTAACTGCATAATAATCTGTTAAATAATCGACAGAGTCTTGTGCATTTTGCCAAGCACTTTCAAGACCCAAATATTCTCCTCCACCTCTAACATTTTCTCCTGTTAAAGCAGTTATTATTTTTGGAATAGTTAATTTTGCTAAAGGCAATGCTTGTCTCCAAAAAAATTCACACATATAAATACTATTAATCTCGTCGCAAACTCCAACAGTTTCACCACTATCTAAACTTGTTTGCAAACAATCTTGATAAGATTTTGAAACTGAAAGCCAACTATCAATTCCAGATTTCAAACCAGTTAAACAAACAGGCATATAAATTCCTTCTTTATAATTTGGCAAACACAAAGCAATACTTCCAATAATTCCAGATTGAATAACATCTTTTACAGGATATTGTCCTCCAAAATCACATCTTGAACTAGGACACACAACAGGGTCACAAACATTAAATAATAATTGACAATCTTTAACAGACATGTAATCACTACATTCAAAACCAGGGACATTTGTTTCAGGTTCTCCAACTATAATTGTTTTAGGGGAACCACCTTCAATTAATTCAACGCTAACTCTTCTAGATTTAAGAGCACTTTCATATTGCCTTGAAACAGATTCAATACTTGACTCTGCAAAATTCACTAATTCTGAAGCCTCCTTTTCACTAAGCCCTGAAAATTGGTCATATGGTTGGTGTGTTCCTTTATTTATAAGTTGACAAATATCGTCGTTAATTCCTGAATTAAATTCTTCTAATCCATTTTCTCCGACGTTACAAAGCCAATAACTATTAACTGCACCAGATAAATCATAACTTGCTATTTCTCCTGCAAAAGGAAGTGCTTGCTCAATGTAAACATACCATCCTTTTGAAATACTTAAAGGAATTATTGCAGGTAACCCAGTATAAGGTTCTGATTCATAAAATCTAACTTCATAATTTTTATATTCATTTTGATAACTTGAAGAATCATATCTCTTAAAATAAGAATATTTATCTTTTATGTAATTATATTCATCAGTTTTTATCCCATCTAAATCATAAACATCAATTATAACATATTGATTATTTCCAACATCCTTCAATGTGACATAATATTGTTTTCCATTATAAGTTATTCCTTGAATTAGAGTTCCAGCATCTCCCCACCAACCAGAATTTTTTGTTACAAATCCTTGATAAGTTTCTTGTTTTTTATTTTTATCAGAATAAACTGGAAAATTCATTCCTTCAAAACCGTCGCTGTTTGCACTAGATTGTGCTTGTAATACTTTTTTATATTCTAAAGAGTTTTCATTAACATCATAAATTGCATGATATAATCTTTGCTGATAAATATCATTTCCTGTTTCTTTCCACAAATTATAATTCAATTCAATTTCTCTTACTTCTTCTATATTATACAAACCTAAATCAGAAGCATTTGAAGAAGTAAAAAGATTACTAAATTCATTTAAATTTATTGTATTCCCTTCTTCATCAGTTATATCTCCACTTAAACTTTCTCCAACTTTATTAGAATAATTTTTTAAAAATGCATCAGTATCAATTCTTGTTTCTCCTAAAAATCCTTTATCAATTATATATTCCTCTTGTAATTTTTTAATTTCCCCATTTTGTTCAGACATTGCTTGATAATATTCGTCAACATCTTTTTCAATTTGATCTGAATTTTCCAAAAAACATTTTTCTTTAGAAGAATATTTTCCAGATGAAACAAAATCAGCACATCTTTCATTCCAGCCACCTTCTCCTTGCATTACATTTTGCCTTGCTATTGATTTTCCGTCTGAATTTTCTAAAAGATTTTTAACAGTCAAATAACTTCCTGTAAGCAAACAAGCGCTTTTCATAGTTGTAATAACACTTCCTAAATCATCAGAAATCTTTGTCCATTGTTCTATAGTTTTATTCAAAGAGTCAATTTTATTTTTTGTGACTTCAGGAGAAAGTTGAATTCCTCTTTTTTCAACACCAATTTTAAATTTAAAACTTGCTTCAGAACGCGAATGTTCTATATCTGGAACAACTTCAACTTTTGCATATTCTCTTAAATTAATATCTTGAACAGAAAAAACATAATTAGTTCCAAATTCATATGAAACATCTTTTTTCATAGTTTGATAATCTCCTAAAAAGAAATCTTCTGATTTTGAAAGACGGTCATTTTTATTTGCAGAAATTTGAATCTTAACTGTTTCTTTGTCGTCGATTGAAAGAAGCTTTACAAATTCATCACTTGTAGTATTGATATAAATTTTCTTATTTTTTGTCAAATAATATTCATTAACTGTTCCATCTGAATTTCTAACTAATAAATCCACACCATAATCATTATAAGTTGGTTCATGAACACTAACTAAAGAAATAGATTTTACTCTTCCGTCGATTAAAACGCTCATTTCAGAAATTCCTTCATTTGAATTTCTTTCAAGGTCTGTGCAAATTTCTGGAATCTCAGAATTAGGATAATAAGATTGATATTCTTGACAAAACTCTCTCACATCATAATTTTGCTTGAGATAATCTGCTAAAAGTATTTTATTTTCAGATGCTTGTTCTGCAAGTGTTTTTTGTGCATCTGTTGGGTATTTTTCATTAATATAATTTTCTATAAGAGTATTATAATCTATAATTGCTTTGTCATAATATGCCTGAACATCGTCATATAAATCAAAATTATCTCCTTCTGCAAAATTAAGTAATTCAAATTCTTTTCCTTCAAATTCTTCTATTTGCCCCATTTCTAAAGTAGCATATGAATCTCCGTCGATTAATGAAGCCCATTGTTTTCTAAAACCTGAAGAAACCCAATTAATTCCTTTAGAAACTGCATCTCCCAAAGTTGAAACACCTTCTCTATCTTGAACATTTAATCCTTCAACAATTTCTTTAACATATTGAATTAAATCTGCATCTAATTTATTAGGGTCTTTCAATTTTTTTGCTTCAGAATCTGTAATTGAAATTAAATAAGCTTTAAGAACACCATCGGGATTTTCATCATTAAAAACTTCATTAGCATAACCTAAGTAAATAGATCTCGAACCTGAATTATATAATAAATCACCTATTTGAACTTTTTTAAGAACATCATTCCCATTTTCTCCAACAATTATTGAAAGTCTTGGAACAACTTCTAAATTATAAGTACCTGAACTACCAAATAAACTAAATGAACCTTCTTCTCTATCTTCATTACATTTTATTGTTGCTCTTTGATTAATTCCTTCATTTGATAAATCTATAACTCTACATTTATTATCTAAAAAATATTCTCCTTCAACAGCGTTATAATATTCTGAATTTATTTTTAAATTTGCATAAGTATCCATACCTTGAATATCTTTTAATTTTAATCTTAAACTTGCAAAACACCCTAAACCAGGAAGATAATATACATCAGAACTTTCTCCAACATTTAATGTTTCACTTCCAACTTTTCTTTTTTCACCAGTGTTCCCTTCAAATGTTGTTTTTGAAACATCTGAATAAATAGTTATTTTTGCACTATCATCGCCAATTTCTTCTGCTCTTAAATATCCTCTTGCATCCCAAAAATAATATTTATTTTTTTGAAGATTCCATTCGCTGTCGCTTAATACAGGCAAATAAAATTGACTGGTTCTTAATCCAAAAGCATTTTCAATATCATAAGAAATAAGTGCAGTAAGATTTCCTTCAACCCAACAAACTTCTCCTAATGTTTCTTTTTCACAATTTTCAAGAGCAGATTCATTTGGTTGACTTCTTAAAATTATAACAGCATATCCTACAGTTTGATAATTGAAAGAGTTTATTTCTTCATTATAACCTAAAGCAGAACGAGAACCATAAAACCCAACAGTGCTTACTTGACTTGAAGAATATTCTCCTGAAAAAGTCATAGAACTAATCGCATCGACGTCAATTAGAGGATTTACCTTAATTGCTCGAATTGGACAAAATACAGGAACATTTTGTTCTTCTAATAAATCACTTCTTATAACAGCAGGAGTGCAACCAGCAGGATCTATTTGCAAAATAAAATCTGTTCCTTCTGTGCATAATTCAGTATTATAAATATCTGCAATATTTGAAGTTGAAAATGAAGAACCACCATAATAATATTTTATATTGCTCTCTGTATAAGAAGCTAAAGAAAAAGAAATTAAAAAAATACTAATTAAAAAAAACATTGCAAAAAATGCAAAATATTTCTTGCTTTTATTTTTTATCATTGAATTGAAACCTCCAATCCATTACTTTCATATAAAATATAGTTCAACTGTAATTCTTCGATTGTTGTAGGAGTAGGTAAATTTGGAGAATTGATTATAATCTCATTATTTCCAGACAAAACTTCTTCATCAAAATAATAACTTGTTACTCCTCCACCAGCAAGGACATTTGAAATAATTTGTTCTGGAACTTTTACTTCATAACATTCTTTTCTATTTATTTCTATACCAATTATACTTCCAAAAGCAGTTGGAACTTTAATACATTGTTGACTTGTAGTTTCTCCTAATTTAATTGAAGAATTTTCATAAACATAAACTTTAATTTGATAACTTCCAGAACTTAATTTAATTTTATTAGATTCTGGATAAACAATTGTTTGAGATTCACCATCTGAAGAAATAAAACTAATTACTGCATTTTTACTTGAAGGTATCCCATCAATTTTAAGAGAAACTTCTTTTTCATATTCTCTGTCTAAAGAAACAATTAAACTTCCAGGATTAACACTTGAATAAATAATCTTTTGATTTTTATAATCAGGAGATTCAATAATAAAATTTCCATTGATACATTGTGGAAGAAGTGCAGTTAAACTACCATTGTTAATATTAGTTTGACCAAGATAACAACTAGAAGAAACAAAACATTCATATGAAACATCGACGCTAACTGGTTTTGAATTTATATCTTTCACAGTTATTGTTGCTTCAGTATTTGCATATTCACAAACTTGAGATGACTCTTGAGCAGAAGAAGTCCCATCAAGGGATTCTCTTGGTTTGTTCCCATGTAAAATAACTGCAACAGGGAATTGAAAAACTTCATTTGTTTGCTCATCTAAAACTTGAATTAAAACAGGGTAAGCAAAATTATAAACAAAATGATAAGGGACATAACAAAATCCAAGAACTCCCAAACCTTCTTGATTTCCGACAGGCTTTGCAACTAAAGAATCTCCTTCGTTAGGTGAAACTTCAAAAGAATAAGGCCAAGTCTTTGATGTAATAAACCTAACTTCACTTTCAACAGGCAAATTCAATGCAAAATAATCATTTTTATCTCCTTTATTTTTCAAAGCAAAAGTGTTTAGCTCTACTGCATCTCTCAAAGTTTCAGAAACATTACTTGCGCTCCAAACTTTTGGTGAACAACTAATTTCAACTCCGTCGACAGGAGCATACAATCTCAAAAAATCAACAGAATAATTTTCTAAGAAAAATTCTTTTTGCTCAAAATTATAAACATCAACAGCATCTTCATATAATTTTTTCAAGTTTGATTTAACTTCTACTGAATGTTCTTTAATAAGATAATTTTCTGCACCTTTAGATATTTCTAAATCCATATTTAAAACAACATTAATTGAACCTTCGTTAATTTTAACTGTTGCTTCTGGAACTCCTTTTGATAAAATAAATCCTTGATCATAATATGAAGTCAAATCACATTTAGAAATACTATTCTCAATAAATCTTTCTAAATCTTGTTGCATACTTTCTTTTGTAGGAATATTTTCTCTTGGAATATTATTTCCAGAAATATAAAACCAATAAGGAATTTCATTTCCCATAAAACTCAAATGTGATGAAAAAGGCATGTATCTTGAACCAATTTCAAAATCATCAAAATAAAGAGAACCTCCATTGGTTTCTAAAATTGAAATTCCGTCTAATGTTCTTTGTTCTAAGCAATCTAAAAAAGTTGTTTCAATAGGTTCGGCAAAAGCAGGAAAACTTGTCTTTTTTTGAAGTTGACTTTTAATTAAAAAAAAACCTCCAACAGCTAAAATTAACACCAAAGCAATAATCACAAAAATTGTAACTTGTCCTCTTTTTCTTGTTAACATAACCATAACAAAATTAGAAAAATAATGTATATAAATATTTGTTTATATGAAGATAAAATTAAAAATCATTTATTAAAAAACATATAAAAAAAAGAACCAACAATACCAATAATCATTAAGATACTTCCAATAATACTTGAACCAAATTTAGAAACGCCGATAACTCCCCCTGTAATTTTTGGAACTGAAAAAAATAAGCCTGCAATAAAAATCATAAGAAAAACACTGGAAACTAAACTTTTTTCTAAACCATTTTCTTTTTTTTCATTTCGAATAAAAAATTCCTTAAATTCTTTTTTATCCTCTAAAGAAAGATGATTATAATACTTTTTAACAAATTTCATTAATCTTTTTTGAACAACATTCCTTGTTCCCATATTTAATTCTTCATATAACTTGAGGGGCTATCTTTCATTAAAGAAATATCTCCTGTTTCATCTGCATGGCTCATTCCTGCACTAGCATAAGATGCCCTATTTCCTTTTAGTTGAGGCATTGAATCATATACTCCTTTATTAATACCTGAAAAAGTTTTAATGTCTTGATGCAAACCATATTTTTTATATTCTGGATTTCTTGTCGAATTTCTCCCATGCTTATAACCTTTTTTATATTCCTGCAAATCCTTGTTAATTTCTTTTTGTTTTTTTTCTAGGTTATCAAATTCATCTAAAAAATTACCCATATATAAAAGAAAAAATTAATATTTAAATAGATTTCTATATTTAACAAACAAATAAATTTTTTATTTAATTAAAAATTACTATATCTAGAAGCTCTCAAATAATTAATT
>Ga0172379_10004054_pt1 | contig 22257 bp, 27 predicted proteins | sample GrowelOW334metaG_FD_119756 | JGI IMG/M metagenome (GOLD analysis project Ga0172379, IMG submission 119756) | Groundwater microbial communities from an aquifer near a municipal landfill in Southern Ontario, Canada - Groundwater well OW334 metaG | ecosystem: Environmental > Aquatic > Deep... | reverse complement strand
GGATGCGGCCGGGGTTTCTCTCTTCAAGCCTCGTGGCCCATGTGTGCTTGATATCGTCGATCGCGCTGCGGGCTTCGGTCTCCGCGATCGCTCGAATGTTCGGAGGTATTCCCGTTGCATCGGGCTTTGTGTAAGCGGAAAAAGTCTCGGTCATCTTTTGTTGCAACGTCGCAACTAATTTGGGATTGATCTGACCACGCGAATCGCCTCGGCGATACTGCATGCCTGTTCCGGTTTTTAGGTATTCTTTCACAGCTCCGCGGAGATCTCCCGTGAGCTTATCCCGAAGGGAGTCAGAAAGTATCTGACCTTGCTCGGCTCCCTTGCGGAGGTATACGGAGCGCTTCGGAAGAACTTCTTCAAGACCTGGAACTGAAATCTGTTTTGTCGTGCTGCGTTTGATACGAGTCGCCGCCCGCTGAAAATGGTCGACGGTTAGGCGCCCAACGGCGCGCTGGATATTCCCGTGGTTGTTCGCGATGATCTCGGTCATGAGGCCGCGATAGTCTTCGCCAGCTACGAACGGAGGGTATCGATCCTTTATGCGGTCAAGGTGAATCTTCGCCATTACAGTCCTGCATAGAGTTCGACTGGATTGACGCCGAGCTTGCGAGCGAGGGAAATGAAATCATTCCGAGGGTCTCTCATTCCTTGTGCTCCTTCTGTGCTGATACACCTGCATCCCAGTCTTCGACGTAGGTGACCGACTTCAAGTCTGGAGGCGTTGTGTCTCCGGTGAGACGTAGGAAAATATAATCTGGTTTTCCTCCCCAAGTAGCGAAAGCCTTTTTTGGGTCGAGTTGGTCGGGGCTTAGGTCTTCCTTCGCGCCGGCGGCGTATTCTTCCCATGCCTCTTGGCTCCACGGGAGCTTCGCTACGGGTTGAAATCCGAATTTCGCGTAGTAATTTGGGAGGAATGTCCCGTAGCAATCTGATGTCTCAGCGCCTTCACCTACCGCTTGCCAGATCATCTCGACGGCTGCGGATGATCCATCGGAGCGTTTCTCTGCACAGACAGAGACCATGTCGGTTCCATCCATCGCGACAATAGCGGTCGAATCGGAATCAGCGAATAGTCGCATGCTCTTGTAGTCTTCAGCGGGTTTTAGGGAAACCTGGGCTCCCATAGGAGTTGAACTGCGTAGCCTTTTGAGGGTGTCGTGGTAATGCTGAAAACAGATTTCGGAGTCGAGCTCAAGGCCAACGGTTCCGCTCTCGTGCTCGAATATTGACTTCACGCTCCTAGTCCTTGGGGGAAGTCCGGCGGATGCGTTGAAGTCTTCGACGTGCTTTAGATCAGGCCCTCTTTCTGAATCATAGTCAACATCTCTCTTGGAGTAAGATGCGCGTCCTCGGCTGCGGATATCAGCCACGGCTCTTTCATGAGTTCCTCGTCCGTCGGATACGGAGCTTTCGGTTTCGTCTCGATTTCTTCCGGCATGATCATTCCCCCTTGTACTAATATCGTCCTTCTCGTTCGTTTTGTCACCACTTCCAGCGAAAAACTTGCCGTCTTCATCGCGCGGATGGTCATTTTCTGAGAAATCAGAAGCTTTTCTGACTCTTCGTAGGGTACAAAGACGGTCAAGGGATTTGTGTATCTCGGTCAGCACAATATCCCTGTCTCGTCCGATAGGCTCCGTCGTCTCAGGCGCGCGGTTGTCGCCGGTGATAAGCCGCTCCAACTCGTCGATAAATTGGTCGGGTGTCCATCCCTCGCGCTGCGCCTTATCGAGAAGAGAGTCAGCCGCCATCTGCAGCACGCCGTAGAACGCGATGAGGTCGTTCTGCAGCGGGCGCAAGAGGTCGAGCTTCTCGGACTCGGTTAGGGCGCGGGAGGTGATGTCCATTACACGGTCGGGGGAACGTTCTTGGCGAGCTCCGCCTTGTACTTTGCCAGAAGGTCATCTTTCTTCGCCGAAGCGTCGAACTCGACTCCGAGGACTTTGAGAGCTTCTACGATCTGCGCCTTGTTCAACTTGTCGGGATCGGTGTAGTCAGTCTGATTTTCGATGACGATCCCGGATGGAACGGATCCGCTCGCCCACGCGGCGTCGTTCTCGGAAAGATAGATCTGGGCCTCTTCCGAGAGATGGGGCATGATGTCCGAAACGATCTCTCCGAGAGAGCGGGGCGGGCCTTCCTTCTCAACCTTGCTTCCCGTCGAAAGGCTACCGACCTTTCCCTCCCATCCGCACGGGCACCTCGCTGAATTATTCTCTGACGGCTCGATTGTGGTCGTCATGGCGATCTCGTTCTCCGGTCTTCCGCATTTTGGGCAGCTCTTCATTGCATGCTCCTTATGTTCAAGGGATTGGTTTTGCTCCCGTCTGGTTGCATCCCCTGAGTTCCGTTTTGCTGTGGCTGGTCGAACTCGGGCCCAAGTGGCTCATCGCCTCGTTTGAGTCTTACCTCGTTCACACCGTAGGTCCCTGTCGCGATCATCGACTGGTCAAGTTCTGCCTGCTCCTTGTCGGAAAGGCCGCTCTTGTACTGAAACACGTAGCCGGAACCGAACCGGAGCGGAAGGATCTGGAAATTGAAATCGTCTTCCAGCCCCTTCACGATCGGGTAGATGCCTTTCTCTTTCTCGATCTGCGCCTGGCTCTCGGAGGTTGACCGGCCGCTTGTGTCCTCCGATCCGGTGAGGTTGACCTCCATGTTCGTCGCGTTGTACGCGAAGGCGACGCTCTCACGGATGAACCGTTGACGCTCGCTCTGGGCGGCGAAGATCTCGCTCTTGGAAAGGTCAAGGATCGCCGGGGTGCCGTATCCGGAGAGGATCCGGATCGCGTTCTTCCGCGGCTCATTGAGGAGCGTCTCAAGGCGGGATTCTTCGGCGCGTTCCAGGGGGACTTCGATGCTCTCGCTTTCGTTGAGTCCGCCGAATGGCATCTTCTCGCCGCCGAACACGGCTATTTTCTCGGGGGGCTTGGTACCGTCCGCAGTCTCGGCCGCGTGCTGGTCGAAGAAGAGCGTCTCGGCGACCTTGTTGACGAGGGCTTCAAGCGGGATGAGGCCGTAGCTAATTCCCGAGGTCGGCATGTACGTCGACCATACGACCTCGTCGGGGAAGTAGATCTTCGGGTCCATGCCAGGGACGATCTGCGCGAAGGCGCGCTCGGGCCCGATGTAACGCGGCTTCAAGGGATAGACGGTTCCGCCAGGGAGGACATAGACGTTCTCAAGGCGTCCGTTGACCTTCTCCTTGTACTTCCCGACGCCACCATGGATAAGCCGGTCGAAAACATCCTTCTTGATGAAATCCGCAAAAGTATCCTGCGCGTTCGGTTGGTGCATCCAGTCTTCGATCTCGGTCGTCGAGTCGTCGTTCTGCTGATCGATGCGTTTTTTCCAGCGGAGAAGGGCTTGTTGAAAGTTGCTCAAATCGGGCAGGCAATCGGGCAGTCGTTCGAGGATCTTCTGAACCATGCGGGCGCGGATGACCCGATACTTGATCTCGGTCGCGTTTGTGTATTCGTCGAAGATCTGCTTGCACTGCTTTAGGTACAGCTCGAGCCGGTCCTCCATCTTGGACTCGCGGACGACCGACCATTCGAGTCCGGCTATACGCTGCATCCGTCCGGTGACGACTCCGAAGACGGCGTCGCACTTCTGGGCAATCGCGATTCGGTCGAAGATAGACAGGCCGAAGAGCGGGACCTCTTGGGTCCCCTGGATTATGTTTCCGAACTTGTCGCGGCCGGTTATTCCGATGACGTCGGAAACGGTATATAAATTCAACCCTCGCTTATTCAGCTCTTCTTTGGTTGCCGCGAGGCCGGAACCGGCGATGATATTTGCCGAGTAGGCGGGAATTGATGTCATAGGCCTAATGTTACCCCCTGTTCAGAATATGTCAAGTTACCGACTCGCCATAACGAGAAGACGGCCGGCCATGAACAAGTACGCCGTCGCGAGAAAATAATGGTCCGCTTTTGAACCCTCAATCCACGAATACGCGCCTTCTCCCTGGTTTGCATCTTCGTCGTATACGCGCGTTGAGGCGATCATGTGGGCGTAATAGTCTGGAATGCTCCGCGCGTTGATTGGCAGCCGCAGGGCTTGCGTGACGACCGCGGCCTTCACGTTGTCTAGGCTCTGGGTCCGGTCGGTCGTGATGACGTTGGCCGCGATCTGGTCTTTTTTGCCTTTGCTGAAGTAGCACATGAATCCGCCGGCAAGGCGTCCGGCGATCTGCTTGCTCGTCCTCGTCTCGGGCATTGCGTCGATGACGTAGCAGCGGACGCGGTACCGCTTCAAGAGGTCGATGACTTCTTCAAGTGTTCGAACCGCTTGGGCGTCGATGAGCGTGATCCCCGGCTCGCCGTGCTGGATATGACCAATGGTCACGTGGAAATAGGTCCCGACGTCGATGCCGGCAACACACACGCCGTCGGATGGTCGGAAGCCTTGCTTCCGGTCGGTGACGCAATCGTCAAGCATCTCCTCGGTGATTTTCGCACCGGGGGCGGTATACGCGAGCCCGAGATCCGCATTCCAGAATCGCGTCATCTTCGTGTCGTCGCTCTCCGCATCGATGAAGTTCTGAATGAGTTCGCCAATGGTCGTGCGGGCGGTGAAGAGCTTGGAAAGCTGACGACCTCGGCGGGAGGCTTTCGGCTGGTAGGGAATCCATATTCCCGCGCTGCTCTTCTGCCATCGTCGTCCGCACTTGTCGCAGATCATGTGCGCGTCGCGGCCGGGCTCCCAATCTTGGTCGATGACCATGTACTGGCCTTCTTCGACCTGCCTGACGACATGCTTGAAAAAGTCGGGATGCGTGACGGCGCCGCACTCGCATTTTATATGCCAGTGATGCTGGTCGGTGTCGGCGAACATCTCGTCGATGCCGAAGCCGACGATGGTCGGATTGGAGACCCAGAGCTGGCGCGGGTCCTCAGAGTACGAAAGACGCTCCTTCGCCATGACTAGGTTTTCCTGGTCGCACCGGTCCGACTCGTCGATGATGATCGTATCCGCGGCAAATTCCGTGAACTGAGAAGCGGATCCCGATGCGACGTACGCGATCGTGCCGTTTAGGACCTGCTTCATGTGAACGGAGTCGGTCCCGCCGCGAAGCATCGCTTTGTAACGCGCGGTGTACTGCGTCGTCTTGTCGAAGCGCTCGTGCACGTAGCGCTGAAGGATCTGGTCGTTCGGCAGAGCGTGGAAGATATTGCGTCCATCGCTCGCTTCGGTGATGTCTCGGCAAAGCAGGTACTCGGTGATGCCGTTCTGCGTGCTTTTGATGAAAACCTGGAACGGGTGCTCGTCGAGGTAGACGTCCGTCGCCCAGGGGTTGTTCACGAAGTCGAGGCGCTTGCCTTTGTGCGTGCGGTGGTGCTTCAGCGCGTTGTAGAAAACGTGGTGATCGCGGGCGAGACCTTTTTCCAGTGCGCGGTCGGCGAGCGTCAGGGGCATTATTTGGCTCGTCTCCAGTCCATTACGACAACACGTGACGCGCCGATCTTTTTGCGGATATCCTCGGTGATTTCGGCGATCTCATGGATCTCGTCTATCGGCTTCCCGCGGTGAATCGTCGCCGTTCCACGCTCGGGCGGAGGTGTGGGAAACGCTGAGGAATAGGCCTGGTAGGAGACGAAGTAAGAGATCAAACTTCGCTCCACGGCCGGCCGATCTTCGCGGGGTCGAAGGGCTTCATCCCGAAAAGAGGGCGAAAATCATTTCGCCCATGCGAGTAAATGGTTTCAGGACCGGAAGCGGTTACAGGCCACGCAATACCGCCGTCGGATGCAAGGACCGATTCCCCATCTTTTGGCTGATAGGCCGGGCGGCGAACCTCGTAATCATCCGCGTTGTTGATTGCCGACTCCTTGCAGAAAACCCCGACTAACCCGCGGCTATACCCGTCTCCACCTTTTTTCCGGTACTCCACCTCCTCGCCGATGCGGAAGTATCCGTCGGGGATGAAAGCCTCAGAAGGCTCAAACGGATCACTGTGATATGCCGCCCTACTCATATTTGGATGGTTGGGATCGGAAATGGCAAAATTGGTTATTACTGTCCCTACTCTCTTCGTTGGGTGACTGTTACCCTGATCAGTGTCACCGTGGATGATCCTGCTCGATTCACAAGGCCCGTCGTGTGATACCATGCAACCGCAATCTTTGTTCATTTCCCTTTCCCCCTTATTGCGTCGAGCTGCGCCTTGTACAGCGCCTCTTCTTCTGCCGTCATCTTGTCAACGTCTTGGTTGATATTCATGTTCAGCGTAGGAAGCGGCTTGATGAGGCCGATCAATTTTTGCAGCTGGTCGAGTGACTTCTCTCGGTCGGCCAGCTTATAGGTCCGGTGCTCGCCTCCGTCCTTGTCCGGCTTGATATCGATGCCGTCAATGCAGACCGAGAGGCCCATGCGCTTCAGCTCCGACATGGGTCGGGCGAGGCTACCATCGTCGTCCAGGATATCCGCGACGTCGTACATCGCCCGAGTCACCCACATGTTGATGAGCTTGTAGTCGAGGTGCTCCTTCAGGCCTCCGGTTGCCTCCTCGATCATTTTGCACAATAGGGCCTGAATCTTCGCAGTCCTTAACAAACGAGACGCGGACGAGTTTGCGACGTCATCGCTTTTACAATTCGGGTACGCCTTCTGGTAGGATTCCCCTGCGTTACGTAGTCGATTCTCTATATAGAACCGAACGAAGTCCGTCTGCTCTTTGCTGTAGAGGATGGTTTTCACGGGGTTCTTTTTCTTGTCTTTTGCCATATTGCCGCCTTATTCCGGGTCCGCGAACGAATCGTCATCGTCCGAAAAGCTTTCAGATGCTGCACTTGCAATTTTACGAGCGAGCGGGCTGTCGGGGTTGTTCTTTTTCCAGTCATCGAAAGGGTTGCCAGTCATAGATTCCTTTGCCTTTGCTGCCTCGTTGGCTAATCGTCGCGCATCCTCTCCTGTCCATGCGTCAGGCCTATCGTCGAGAGGTCCCATTTTTTCCGGAAAAGGAATGACCTGTGGTTTCTTTCGCATCTTCGTCCAAGGGTCCGCGTCATCAGCGTATTGATCAATGCCAGAGATGAGGAACCCGGGAAGTTTGAAATTACCGTGTATCTCATGCTCCTTACTTTTTTGGATTGCGCCATAGTTTTGGATGGCCTTGATCGCGCGAGGGATGTCTTTGATTCGAGCGGATGCTTTGCCAAACTTATCTTTCTCGTCAGTTGTGAGATTGACGGCCAGGGTTTCGGTGAATCGCGGAGAGCATCCTGAATCGTTCCAGGTTTGGGTGAAGAGCTGAAGGAAAGAATCAAAAGAACCAACACACACAGGCGCGTTAGTTTTTGCGCCGCCATTTCCTTTTCCTGTTTCCCCTTTTCTTTCCCCTTTAATATATGTACCGATGTATGACAGAAACTCGACTGCTTGTCCGTTATTGCTTGCATTAACCGAGATAATGTCAACATTAACCAAAAGTAGGTCCTCGTATAGGGTGAGATGTTTCCTCCGCTTTGATGCTTCGAGAAAGCGTTTCTGTATTCCGTGCGAAGTAATTACCCCCAAGTCGTACTTGTCCTTGTCGAAAATACCAAACGTTATTGCATCCATAATGATTACATTAACTAGGTTAATGTCAACATTAACCCACTTACTGAAGAGTAACTGTTCACGCTCTCGCCATGGATAATAGTAGCCGTATTCCTTGTATGCTTTCTGGTACAGCTTGATGATAACAGCGAATCCTACGAGTCCATGCTTCGCTTCGATGAGATCAAAGTTGTCGTCCATATCAGTATCGAGAGGAAAGTAATCCAGTCCATCTTTTGTTGGACGTGCCATACAGCTATCCCTTTTCCTTTCCGAGAATGCGGTCCAGGTTTCGCTTATTAGCGATCGTGGTGAACTTCTTAAGCTCATAGATAAGCGCGAGTATTTTGTACCTTGAGGGTTCTGGAAGGTGGTTGCTTCCCGAGTCGGCGCCGATGTTTACCTGGACCGGCTCACAGCGCTTAATGAGTTCGACCATTGGGTCAAGATCGAAGTCCATGATCGGCTCAATAGTAACGAAGCGGGTAAGGTGTTTAAAATATTCGCCAAAATAAAAAGCACGCTGATTCGGCATTGGTGATTTCCGCATTATCTGATCGTAAAAGCGATTCGTTTCGATGGTCGTGCAGACAACAGAAACACCGTGGCATATCCAGTCGTCGTTAAGATAAATCGACATGCGTTCGGGGTTTTTGCTTTGGAATAAATATTTATTGTCATATCCGTTGCATTTGTTAAGCGTATTTATAATCCAGTCCGATTCTATCCCATCAGCGAAGAGGTCGCAGCTCGATCCGACGAATATAAAGTTTCCATCTCCGAGATCCGTCTTGAGCTCTTTCCTGTCGAACCTGACCGGTCGCTGTTTGCCCCATCGGTGCATATAGCAATACAAGCATCCGTGCGGGCATTCGCCCTTAACCGTGTTCCACGTGTGCGTCACGAAGTCGTACATATCGCCCTTTGATTCGTTAAGTGGCATTTTGTCCTCGGAAAATAAAAAGAGCTTTCAACCGGCTAGTTAGCGCGCCGAACATGAGGGCAGTAATAACCCATGTCGACCTAACCGGATGAAAGCTCTCTGAATTTACTGCTTTATGACTTACCGCGCTACCGGTAATCTCAATGTATCTCTGCATTCCCCACCTCGTCAAGGAAAGTTGCGACGTTGCAACTTTTGTCATCCGGCGCCCATCTCCGGTGTCCGAGGTGCCATTCTCCGCACACTGGAAACCGGTACTCGTGAAGGTATTTACGTACACCTCCAGAAATAGCCGACTTTGCGTCACGCCTATTTTTATACTTGCGTTTCTTCGCGCAGGTCTTAAGCGGGTCATTCATTTCCGCAGCGCCTGATCTCGGAGTTCTTCGAGCTTCGTCTGGATCGCCACCTTCGTGTCATTCTGCGCGCCGAGGGCATTTACCAGAGCGTCGAGATAGATCCGAAGCTCAGCAATCCGCTGGATAAGCTCAGTCTCTTTTCCCTTGCTTCGATCACCTTGGATGATCTCATTGACCGTGACCTGGAGCTTTGCTGCGGACGTGCCTGATTTTATGAGTTGATCGGATAGTCCCCACTTGCGCAGCGCCCGGATGAAAAACTCGTCGGAGAGAAAACGAAAAGTGGCAATGGGTGATAACTTCATCCCGCAGCCTCTACGGTCTTCATTCTCATCGCGACTTCTTTCATGCACTCGGTGCGGAAGTCTCCGAATTCCTTCCAGCGCTTTTCATCCTTTCGCATGTAGGAGAACATGAGGAAGTATTCCCTGGCGGCGCAGAGCTGGGCCGTAATGTTCTCGTTGAGCATGTTGGTAAGCTCAACGTCGGAAAGATGGATGTTCTTGCGGAAGTCGTACTTTCCAATTTTACGCAGAAGGTCAAGAAAACTCTCTGTCTTCGATACGGATTCCAGGAGGCCGTCGACGATGGTCTCTATTTCCGTCGGCGGTCGGGGAGTGTTAAGAATGTCGTCGAGAATCTTTTCTTCGATGTATTTTCCGCCGGCTACGATGGTCTTCTTCATGGTCGCTCCTTTTGTTCCTCTGGTTAAAAACATGAATCAAATAACCTTCTGCTTCTTGTATTCGTAGTAAGCAATGTTGGATTTTCTGTGCACATCTTTGTGACATTTATCGCACAGCCATATAACTAAAAGAGGTTCAGAATAATCCGTATGATGTGCATAGAGTTTCCTCTTTAATTCACAAATCTCACAGGAAGAAGGTTTAGTTAAAATTCCACTTTTAATTGCAAACTCTACATCCAAGTGCGCTTTTCTCTTTTCAGGGTTCCGGACTGACCATTCTTTTTTACTAATGGCTAATGTGAGTGTTCCGCTATGAAATCCACGAATTCTATCATAAGCTCTTATTCTTTCAATGTTTTTTTCTCGGTGTAAAGAAACTCGTTCTTTTACACATTGTTTGCAGTTATTCAGATGACCGTCAGCCATTTTGGGATGGATGTAGAAATCTGAAATATCCTTTTCTTTTCCGCATTTATGGCAAGTCTTCATATTTAACCTCTTCTTTTTCAAGGCCCGTCGTGCTTTTTAGAACGTCGGGCCGCGACTAAAAGGAATGTCGTCTGTGAAAGTGTCATCGCCGAAGCTCTCAGCGGTACCGCTAGAGGCTTTTGCCGTGTTTTGTTGCGGTACGGTGCGTGATTCCTTGGATTGTCCTTGTTGCGCCTCTCTTTGGCCTCCTCCTAGTAGTTGGATGTTGTTAGCTACGAGCGCGATCTTTGACCGCGGCTGTCCGTCCTGTTCCCAGCGATCCTGCTTGAACTCTCCCTGAACGGCCACCTGTTTTCCCTTGACGAGGAAGGGGAGAATCGACCGGTGCCAATAGTCAAGGTCGAAGAAAGAGGCTTCCTCGCTCCACTGGTCTCCGTGCTTTACGCGACGGTTGACGGCGAGGGTTATCTTTACCGGACCACGATCGCCAGCCGGTTGGGCGGCATCTTTTGTTAGCCTCCCAATCAGAATGAAATGATTCAGGTCAGCCATGCTTGTACCGCTCCTTGCTATGAGACTCCGGTCCGTAGAACGCGCCGCCGATCGATACGAGAAGAGCTCGAAAAATGTTCGGCTTCCGCTGAGCTTTTCTGTCTATGCACTCGATCATTGATACGGCGACGGCCGCGACCTGAACGAGCTCGGAGCGTTGGCGAGCGGGCGACTCTTCGGCGAACACTTCAAAGACTTCTTCGAGGAAGATGTCGCGCCACGTCATGATTCCAAGGTGCGCCCGAGCGTCACACATTTCGCGGAAGCGACGAGCCAAGTCTTTATCCTCTTCAATGGTATGGGTGGGAGTCCGGATCTCATGATCTTGCACGCCCCACTTTGCGTCCTGGCGCTCTCGCTCATCGTGGATGGCTTTCAGAATTGTGAATCTCGACATGGCCTACTCCTTTTCGACTGGCTTCCAATTCCCGTCTGCGTCCAGGTGTGCAGGCGGCCATCCGTGTTTCGATACCATCGACCGACGAATCAGGCGAGACACTAGTTTTACGATAACGTCCCCGATTCCTCCAAGAATAAGCGCAAAACCGAGCCATATCCAGAACGAAGAAAAGATGAAACGAAGAAAATCCAATTTCCTACTCCTTTTAGTCGAATAATCCGGGACCTTCCCCGGACGCTGTCACGGAAGTGCGCGGCGCCTCCGGCTGGTGGTGACTCGCCATATCCGTAATTGACATCCGAGATTCTTCGGCGGGGTTGGCGATATTGGTTACTTTCTTCGGAGGCGCCCACTTGATCCGGTCAACGACATAACCCTTGAGCGGTCCGCCGAGTTCGGCGTTGTGCTTGAATGCCTCGGCGATGTTCGGGTGCTCGGAAATAACTTCGCCGGTCAGCGAGTCGTAGACGGCGTGGGTTAGCATTGGCGGGCCTCCTTACCGTCGGATAGACTGAAAGCGCAAGATTTTTCCAGTCGGTCCCTGAAAGTTGATATTGTTTCGACCTGTGCTTTTTCCCAGTCATCGCTCAGCATTGGAAGATACCTGTCAATAATCATTGCTGCCGCCTGGTTCGACGCCAACCACTGCCTATCCTGAATCATCGTAGTCCGAAGCGACATGAGTTGAGCCTTCATCGGCCATTTGATTGCGTGCGTAAGCTTCTTAAGCGCGGTTATCATGATTCCTCCGCGCCAGGCTCGATGTACCCTCCGTGGATGTAATCACGTTCGGGAGGGTTCACTTCTTCTGGAGTAACCTGGTACTCCGCAGCGGCATCGGCGATGAGTACCCCTAGGTCTATGCCTACGACGTCAGCGGCGCGACTCAGCTTATCTGGCAGGCGTAGGCTCCAACCGTTGACGATTTGGAGATTAGGGACGAAGCACATGTCAAAAATGAACATTTCGAGTTCGCGCGGGCTCATTGATTTGATTTTTTCTTGGACGACCTGGTCCATAGCGCCCGAGTAGCCTTTGGGTACTTCCCATCCCAGGTGCTTGGCTAGATATTTCTGAGAATTCCATTCAAGCCGATTACAAATAGCCGAGGCTTCGATGAGCCGTAGGCCCTTTGTGACGGGCGTCGTTGCTGGTATGGCTAGGTCGGCTTCGAAGGTCTTTCGCGCTTCGTCATAGATGGATCGGCGAACGGACTCCGCGGCTTTGTGCAGACGCTTTTCGCGGGCTTTATTTTCTTTCTCGGCGACGATCTCTTCGGGGGTGGTTGGACGTCCCGAGAAGGAAGCCCTCTTCTTTCCGTAGGTGATACGTCCCGGAGTGGCTCCATCGACAACGAGTATTTTGACCGCACCTTCGTCCTTCTTTTTACATTCGGTCCATTCCCATGATTCCAAAACCCCCGTTGGGGTTTTGGTCTGGCTGTAGCCGTCGAACACTTCAAGATGCTCTTCTCCCTTTAGTTCTTCGCGTTTACGCGCGACAAGGGCGACGCCTTTGGCCGCGAAGCACGCGCGATCAAGGCAATGGTCTTTTTTGCCGACGTCTGCAAAAAGCGCGGGCGAGAATCCCGTACGCTTTGGGCAGGCGGAACAGCTTCCCGCAGCGGGGACTAGAATCGCATCGTCTTTCTTCCAAGAAGCCTTTGCGAGTTCCATGAGGATTTCGCGGTGGATCCATTCATCGATCGCTCGGACCGATGGGATTTCGTTTCTCCATCCTCGGAACGCTTCCTTAATGACAAGTTCTTGCTGTTCGGGGCCCAGTCGAGCGATGAGGATCGCATGACCGGCGGTGATTGTGCCGTCCACAAGCATCTCGCGAGCGGAGGGAATGAGCTCGCGGAGCTTGAGCCGCTGGTAGACATAGCTCGCCGACTTACCTAGCTCACTGGCAACGGCCTCTACGTCGTATTTACCGTCTTCAATGAGGCGGGCGTATCCGTCTGCTTCGTCGAGGGGGTGAACATCTTCTCGCTGCAAGTTCTCTATGATCTGGATTCGGAGAGTTGTCGCATCGTCGAGATCGCGAACGATACACGGAAGCGTCGGGATCCCGGCGATCCGTGAGGCACGCCAACGGCGCTCGCCGGCGACGAGCTCGTAGGGCGAGGTTTTTCCGGGCCGGACGACGGCTGGTTGCTGCACGCCGACGGCCTTGATACTCTCGGCGAGCTGCTCGAGCTTCGCCTGGTCGAAGCCGCCAATCTTTCGGTTCGCGGGATGGGGAAGAATTTCATTGAGAGGGATATCGAGTATCTGATTCATGCTGCTACCTACCTTTATACTTTAGCGAATTCGCCGTGGAGCTCGCGCGCCGCTGTTGCGTACGCTTCGTGAGCGAGTTCCGCGGTTGGGAATAGACCGAGATGCTTCTTGACCTTTTCCCGTTGAATCGATGCTTGCCACTTACCTGATAATTTGTTGAAAGTGACTCCGCGATACCCGCTTGTATTGTCCGCGCGCCTTGATGCGTTTTGAGAGTTCCCCGCATGGTTCGTTTCCCGAAGGTTCGATCTCTTGCAGTTTAACCCGTCACCGTCTCTGTGGTCGACAAGAATCGTCGGATCGGTGACGCCGAGAATCATACGGTGAAGCGATGCGTGGACGTGATGACCGTTCACGCGGTCGCAATGCTCGACGTATAGTTTAATTTTCTTGTGGCGCGTTTTGTTCACAATGCGGAGCTTGAGCGAAAGGCAGAGCGGGACGTCCTCCGGGTCTACCTTGACGAAATGGCCGTTGACGTTGATTGCGCAGGTCATGGGTTGATCCTATTCAATTCGATGACCCACACCAACGGGTTACAGTCCCATCCGTAGCCGCGTCCTTTGTTTATTTTGTCCCAAAGATGTTTGAATCCAAGCTTGTACGATTCGTTTTTTCTCGGGTCAAATGTTTTATTCATAAATGACGCGAAGTCGTTGCATTCAAACTCTTTTTCAACGCCTTCACGCTCCGCATCCGCCTCGCTGATTTCCTGCAAGTGTTCGCCGCGTACGGAGACGATTTCCAGCACGAGGCGGGAAGCCTTGCGCGGCATGTAGATGGACGGCTTCCACTTAGGTCTGTATGTATGCGTCCCAGTAACAGACTCGCATGTCACTGTTTCACTATCAGCTCGGTAGACGTAAAACCCGAAAGTCGGACCTCCTAGTTCTTCGGCAAACGTCTCCCTCACCCATAGCCGGTCGCCGGGTTCTCCGTATGGACAAGTGATCTTGCAACCATGCCCATCTTCCCATCCCTCAAAACCCCACCGAAATCCGGATGATGGCTGAGGCTTAATAACCCGCCGCGTCATCGTCTTCCGGCCTTCCAGAATCGCGCAAACCATTGGGCCAGAGAAAAGGATTGGTCGTTCTCTCATTGGGAGACCTCTGAATATTTCTGGTTATCTGTCATCTCGATGATGTCGAATTCATCGAGCTTGAGGCCAAGCTTCCCTTCTGGTAGAACCGCGGAGACGGCGCCGTAAGCGTTGCACTCGACCTCGTACTCTCCAGGGTCAGCTTTTGGATGCGGTCCAGGTATAAGCCAAGCAAAATCGCTTCGAACGGTCTTCTTTATCATTACCCGTTTCGGGACAAATCGCGGCTTCGGCCATGGTCTTTCACCGTGCTGTGAATAACCGATCTTGTAGTAGTCGATAATCTTCTCTTGCTCCGTCATGCCGCCTTCTCCTCTCTTACCACTGGGTCCAACTTGGTTACGTCGATCTTCTGCTGAATCATCTCCTGGATCTCGGTGCTATGCGTGACCATGACCGTATGGCGCCTGACGCTCTGCGTGTGGGCACTTTCCAGCATCCGGAAGTACGCGATCCGCGCCTCTGGGAAAAGCGCGCTGTCGGACTCGTCAAGGAAACCGGTGAGGTATCGCGTCCCGCTGTTCTGCCCGCGGATGATACCGAAAGCGTCTTGCAGCGCCTTCCTTATCCAGACCGCCTCTCCACCGGAGAGCGTCTCAAACTCTTGCTCTTCGCCGTCCTTGCTGTCGATGACTTGGATCAAGAAGTCTTCAATCTGGTTTCCTTTCCCGCCTTCCCGGGTAGTGTCGAAACGGATGCTGTAGCGCCCATCTTCGTACTCGCGGAGGAGGGTAGACGCTACTCCTGCGATCGTCGGGCAAACGGCGTCCAGCTCGAGGGCCTGGATCCCGTTCTGTCCGCACGCCTGTTCGAGCGCCTTCCAGTCCGCGAGTTCAACTTGCAGCGTATCGACTTCGGCGCGCATGGATTCGATCTTTTCGACGTTTGCTTCGTACTCGGAAAAAGCTTTCGCCGCGTGTTCGGCATCTGCCTTGGCCTTAGCGAGAGCCGCGTTCGTGTCCTGGTAGTCCTTCCGCGCTGTTTCAAGGTCTTGCTTTTTCGCGTCGAGTTCGAAGCCGAGCTCGGGGTCTATTTGTACCTTGAGTGCTTCGACCGCATCATGATTCTCTTTGAGGCGCGCGGATATCTCGATGAGCTTCTTTTCCAGTTCTTCGATGCGAGCCTGCGCGGATACGGACCCTTCGATGACGCGACGGGCCGCGGTGATGTCGATTGTGCGGATAGTTTCCTGTATCTCGCGGAGCGGCGCTTCGTCAAACTTTTTCAAAGTGTCTTCAGGATTTTCCGGGGGGGCGATTGCGTTGAGGCGCTTCGCAAAGCCGTCGGCGGATAACTTTCGATCTGCTTCCAGGTTTTCAATCTTCGACTTAAGCGGATCAGCCTGTAAATCGTTATCGTCCATCTTTCTTTTTAGTTCGTCGCGTTCTTTTTGGATATGGGAAAGAGCATCGGCGGGAAGTAATTGCCGACACTTATCGCAATGATTGGTGATCGGCTTATCGTATTCGCCTTTCATACGGGCCCAGTCTTGACGGAGAAGCGCCATTTCTTTGGACATTGACGCGGACTCTTCGCGAGACTTTCTATCCGTTTCGTCCCGCTCCCGCTCGATGGCGCGGACATCCTGGTCATACTTCTCCTTCACTTTTCGGTACGCTTCGTTCGCCACGGCGTTCGATTCCAGGATGCGCGTTTTCTCCTCAATGAGCTTTGTCTCAACCGCCTTTAGGTCGTCGTACCGCTTCACCGTTTCGTCTGCGTTAGGCCGGTGTTTGATCGTATCCCCAAGTTCGGAAATCTGCTTTTTAATTGAACTCTCAGAAACTAATTCCCGCGGTATTCGGTTGGTGATATCGATGATCTGATCCTGGATGACCTGCTGATCGGCCGCGCGCTTTCTGAGGATCTCAACTTCTGCTGCGATGGCTTTACCGGAGGCTTCCATCGCGGGAAGAGCGTCGCGCAGTTTTCGGGTTTCGCTCTCTGCCATGAGGACGGCGCTTTCGAGTTCGTCATGGTCTCCGAGCGTTTCGGTCATCACGGAAAGCTTCGCGGTAAGATCCCCGATGCGAGCTTCATGATCCTTCCGGCGGGCCTCTGCTATGCCCTTGTAAATCTCGTAGAAGTCGAGACCGGCGAGCGCGGACATGATCTGCTTCTTCGCGCCCTTGGTGGCTTTGCTGAGGTCGGGATAGTCGGCCGTCGGGAACTGCATCATGAGCGCCGTCCGGATGTACATTTCCATCGTTCCGAAGATACGGTTGACGGTGTCGGCGTAGGTGTCTACGCGTCCATCGATGCCGGGGACGCTCGTCCATTCCTCGGTACCTTCCTGGCGGCTATCGAGGTAATAACGCGCTGTCGGAGCCTTTAGCGTCGGGTCCATGAGGATGCGAGATCGATACTGTGTGCCGGAATTGTGCTCGGTTGCGTAGACTTCGCGGAAGCTGTCCTTGAGGCGGAATTGCTTGTGGAGCGGTCCGCCCATGTTCGGCATTTCCGACCAAACGTGGAAATTGTTCATGATGGTCGTCTTCCCTCGGCCGTTCGGTCCGATGAGTCCGACGATGCCGGGGTCGAATTGCGTGAGGTCGAGGGTGATCTCGTCCTTTCGCTGCTTCTTCCAGACTCCTTTCGCACCGCGAAGGATGAGCTTGTCGAAACTGAAAGACCCTCCGTTGAGCGAGAGACCTTTCCCGCTGGCTTCCAGTTCGATGATGTCGGCCTTTTCCATCTGGGCATCCGTCGGGACGCGGGAGGAATTGCGGGACCAAAGATCAAATTTCGCGCGGAGCGTTCGGAGCTTCGTAATCTCTCCGGAGCGAACGGTCTCGGAAGAAAGGATCTTGAGCGTGACGCGGGATCGCGGGTCGGCACCGAAGGAAAGGAGGTCATGGAGATATCCTTCAGTATCGAATGCGAAGGATTGTTCCTTCGTGCACGAAAGTTCGAGCCAAACGCGTTTGCCTTTGATTTCGTCGAACACTTTTTCGAAAGAAAGATTCTCGGTATTACGAACAGCATTCTCTATCTTGATGAGCATCGGGTGAGGGAAGGGGATACGGGAGACGGTGACTTCGTCTGCTATCTCGACCCGGTTGAACCCGAACTCGATCCCCGCTTCGTTCCAGTCTTTCGTTGGATGAGCGGCGCCGGCGTAGTAAGCGTTGAGCCCGCGGGTTTCTCCGATGCGCTGCGGCTTGTGTATGTCGCCCATCGCGATGTAATCGGCGCCAACAAGCGCGAGGTCATCGATACTGACGCCTCCTTCGCAGGGTTCTCCATTAGCCATGCGGGCGCCTCTGACCTGACCGTGGTAAACGAGGATGCAGGGAAGATCGTGATATTTCGCGCGGATCGCCGCGTAGCCGAGAAGAATGGCGCGGACCGCTTGATCGAGCGTGATGTCGGAGTCGGCCGCGAGTAGGTGCTTCTTCTGAGGCTCGGGCATTCCGAGGATGAGCGCAGATGAAAATCTCTGATAATCGAAGTCAGGGTCTTTTGCGTCGTACTCCCGAATACCGCAGAAATCATTACCTTTACCGAGGAAATACGCCTTCCCCATTTTGAGGACAGTTATCCGATCGCTGATCTGCTCGAATACGTCGAGACTTCCATCGCTGTCATGTCCGGGCGATCCTTGCACCATGACGATCGGGGCTTTCTTGGCGATACGCGCAATGCGAGTGAGATACTCGGGGAACTGCGAAGCACCGGTATTCTGGACCGGGCTGTCGTAAAGGTCCCCGGCAAGAATGGTTAAGTCCGCATCATCGGAATTCGCGTCGATGACGTCGAGCGAAGCGAATACGTCGGCTGCGCGCTCGCGCCGGTAATGCAGATCAGCGCCGTGATTCAATTTCAACATGTTATTCCTCCCTTCCTATACCCGTCATGATGACGGTGTTTTCCTGGTTTTTCCCGATGATGAAGACGGCGAAATTCGGTTTTTTGTTTTTCTCGGATAGAATCGCAACCGAAGCCGTGATGATGTCGCGAAGAGAGTCGCGTACTCGATCCTTTGTTGGGTACGGCCCAAGGTTTTTTCGGGCTCGAACTATCGATGTGCTCATGTTCGCTCCTTTCTCGGTTTCGGTCCTGCTGGACCTTCATCAGGGCGCGAGCATCACGCGCCGACCGGCCGGGACTCGCCCGGCGGTAGATAGATCACCTCCTTGCTTCTTCAACGTCAACTTCGATGACCTTCCTATTCCCTATCATCTCTTTGACGCGCTGCTCCGAAGACCACCAGCATTCGCATCCGAAAACCTTCTTCCCGTTATCAAGGAGAATGCAAGGGTTACCTATTCCAGTTTTTACTAGAATCTCGGCCATCCCTCCTGCTCCATGCGGAACTTCGTCAGCGACACGAATCCCGTATCCGAGTAGACGTACTTCGTCCTGGTTGGCCGAAAGGATAGCTCCGCATCTCTGACCAACGTCTGTGGCCATCACGCCGCCCCGGTATCCGCGAGCTTGAGCCCCTGCTCTTTGCAAATCGTCTTGTATTCGGTGAGGGCTTTCCTAGCCGCTTCCGCCGACATTTCCGGTGTATCGTAGGATACAGTCACGTCAAGCTGTACGAACCCTTTCGCGTTCATCCCGAAGTTCATCCTCGTCCTGTTGGTCTCTATCATCTGTCCGTCCATCATGGACCTCCTTGATATTTACAGTTGCAACGCTGCAACTAGATAACGATGTTTTTCGTAGCCAAGAAATCTTGCGCCTGACCGTAAAGGAAAATGAATCGATCATCCGGCGTCTTCGGATCTTCGAGCGCCTTATCGATGTTTCCCTTCCCTTTGATCGGAAGCTCCGCGTCGTACTTTTTTCGGATCTCTTCGAGCTGTGACCTCGGGGTGCCGAGAGCCTCTGCCGCCTTATCGGCCGGCGTTCCGAATGAATCATCGATTCCTGACGCTTCATCATCGGTGAACGTCTCTGCCTGACGCATTGGAGGTTCGCCTCCGGTTTCGTCTGCGATCTGAGCGGTAGCGGCGGATGGACCGCCGAGAAGCTTCGCAGCTCCGAACATCGAGTCGAGAGCGCGGTTGAGCACCATCTCGTTCTTGGTGTTTACGATGACGCGGGAGAAGAGGAATACGCGTACGGCGCTGGGGCCGTCCTTGTCGCTGAAAAGGTATTTGAAACCGGTCGGCATTCCGATAGTTGAGATGATCGCGGCGACTCGCGCTCCAGTATCAGCACGACGAAGAGCGACCTTCTTGTATTCGAGGGTTTTGAGTTTCAGGGCGACTTCAGTCGGAGCATTAGGAGCCGTACCTTCGGGAGCGTCTTTTATGGATTTTCGGAGAAGCTCCTCTTCAGCTCGGTCGGCGGGGTTGAACTCATAAGAAGCCGGTCCCCAAGTGATCATTTTCCCATCCGGTCCGAGCTCTTGCGGATACGCGGTGCCAACCCATGCTCCGTCCGGTTGCTTGATGATTCGAACCTCTCCGGAGAAGCTGATCCCCGCGGCCTTACCGAGTCTGTCCGAGGTTTCTTTCCTGGGGTAGAAAACTCCACCGGTAAGCGCGTGAAATTCGTCCTTATGAACTTCAACGACTTCCGCGTGCGGTTCGAGAAGTGGGCTCATTTCTTCGTAGTGGCTTTTGCGGGTGAAGTCAAAGGCGCCTTTAGCCTTCCACTCCGTGCAAAACTTAGTAAACTGTATTCGGTCCATATCGATCCTCCTTGCGGGGCCGAAGCCCCGCGTATTTCGCTATTCTTTGTTGCTCTCAAACTCAAAGAGCGCGCATATTGCAGACATGCGATGCGACCATTCAAACGGAACATCCTCGGCCCATTCGGTGCTCATCCACTTGTGCCCGCGATTTTCTTTCCAGGAAACGACGATCTTGTGGCCGTAGCGCTCGGTGTACTTGGTCGCGAGGTCGGTCGCGAAATCGAAGCTGTAGTCACGATTCGTGAAGAGGTACTGCATCTGGGGAATATCGTCTCGTCGGTTCGAAAAATCGTAGCAGTCGATCATTCCGTCAAAATGACCCATCTCGTACTTACCAAGAAGGATGTCGACGTCTTTGGTAGCCGGTCCGTCGATCCATCGCACGTTCACGCTGGTATAATCGGATGTGACCGAGAACTTAACCGCAGGGTACGCCGCTTTGAGATCCTTCCGGATCGCCTTCGCAGCTTCAACTCCACCAGACTTCACCGGTTCTTTTTCGACTTTTACGGCGACGGCCCCAACCGCCTGAACTCCGCGGGCTTCAAGTTTTCCGAACCGGTCCTGCGCATTGATCATGATACCCATATTGTTCCTCCGTTGCTTTGGTACTGTCACTATACAGTCAATATACCGTTACGTCAACGGTAATATAACATAAACTTGCCATTACGCAAAAAGTCGGGTATATTCGTTTCATGGATGAAGGAAAAAACAAGTTTACCGCCTATTTTACGGACGAGGAGAAACGCCTCCTCAAACTCATAGCCGATTCGGAAGACCGATCCATGAATTACATGCTCGCTCGGCTCATACGGGAAGAAGCCGCTCGTCGGAATATTTCCCCCGAAGCATAGTCCACACCGCCGTCAATTCCTCCACGCTCATCTCCTCAAGTTTTTTGTCCGCTATTGTTCTGATCCTCAGGTTCATGAGTCGTTCGGCGCTTTGTAGCGCGCCAGCGTGCTTTCGGCTCAGTACGTCCCGTTTGATCGCCCGTATGTTGTCGAGTAGGACCTTCTCCATCTGTGACTGCGCAATCGGCGCCGGCTGGATCTCCGCAGCGGCTCCGTGAGCTGACGACCATAGCGGCTCAATGCCAGGAGCTGCCATGCCTTCCACAAGCTCCACCGGGTTTGCCGACGCCTTCCGCTGGTTTTCCTCTTCCTTTAGTCCCGGCCGCTGCTCCGACTCGATCATGCGGATCGCCTGGAGAAACATGTGATCTGCGGGACCGTAGACGACGCCGTATGGTTTTCCCGGCGCGCACCGGTTCGCCCGCGCGAAACACTGTTCCAGCCACGGGACGCTCCGGATCTGCGTGAGGCATGCGATGTGCGTCACGGCCGGGACGGATAACCCCTCGTAGGCCATGGCGACGGTTACAAGAACCGAAAACACACCGCGTTTAAAGTCAGCGATGACACGACGGGCCGCGGGTGAATCATCGGAAGTGGCAATCTCGGCGAGGTATCGGCTCGCGAGGCGTTGATGGTAGAGCTTCGCGTACTCGATGTCGGGGGCAACGACGAGGAGCTTCGCGTCCGGATAGATCTCGCGCATTTTTTCCCAGTCGACGAGCGTCGCGTTAAGGAGGTGATCTGAGTACCCTGTCCGGAGCGCCGTAAACACGGCAGCCGATCGGTCAGCGCCGGCGCGGCGAATCGATTCGATCTTGCGGTGGATGCCTTCCTCGGAGATCCACTCCGCGGCCCCGTCGATTGTTCGGCCATGAACCGGAAGAATCGCTCCGTCGGAAATCGCCTGGGACCGGGAATAGCGGATCACGCGGGTCGTCCGCGTGTTGTACGTCGCGACATGTTCGCCGGAATAGTCCAGGAACGCGATGCGCTGTCCGTCGCCGCGAGAGAGCGTTCCCGATGCGTAGACGACGAGAACCGCGGCATCGATCAGCGGCTTGAGCGCGGCTTCCCATGAGGAGTCGTCGGCTACGTGATGGGGTTCATCAAGGAAGAGAATTGTCCGGTGCTTTCGGCAGTAGGCCGCGTGAGGCTCTGGCGTCATCCCGATAGCCTGGTATGTCGTGATGTAGCCGTCGGTCCCACGATCGGGGTTCGCATCGTTTCCGTCGGTAGCTCTCATCCGGCGATCGGTTGGCATCATGGGATCAACGAATTCCGCCTCTCCCTGGTACTTGAGGCTGTTACGTGGAACGACCCAGATAATCTTGTCGGCGAAGGTCGGTATGAGCATCGATGCGAGGATAACGGGGAGCTTCGATTTTCCGCCGCCGGGGGTAACGTCAAAAATCATCCTGGTGATGGGAACTCCCGCGATTATCTC
>Ga0172379_10004053_pt1 | contig 22262 bp, 19 predicted proteins | sample GrowelOW334metaG_FD_119756 | JGI IMG/M metagenome (GOLD analysis project Ga0172379, IMG submission 119756) | Groundwater microbial communities from an aquifer near a municipal landfill in Southern Ontario, Canada - Groundwater well OW334 metaG | ecosystem: Environmental > Aquatic > Deep... | reverse complement strand
TAAAAAGAAAATTTCTTTTTCAAGATTTCTTTGGGCACTTGGAATTCTCCATGTAGGGGAGGAGACGGCGCGGGATCTAGCCATACATTTTGGAACTTTAGAAAAACTATTATCTTCTATTGAGAAAGATGTAACGGAAATAGACAGTATAGAGAATATTGGGCCAGCAGTATCAAAAAGTGTTAGCAGTTTCTTTAATGATAAAAATAATTTGAATTTTATAAAAAAATTGGAAAAAAATGGGGTAATTATAAAAGAAATGGAAAAGAAAAAAGCTGGAAAATTTACTGGTCTTCATTTTGTTTTAACTGGTACGCTTTCTACAATGTCACGCGAAATAGCCAAAGAGCGTATCCTTGCTTTGGGTGGAAAAGTTATAGGTTCTGTATCAAAGAATACTTCTTATGTTGTGGTGGGTGAAGACCCAGGCCGTTCAGGCTCCCTCGGGACTGAGGACTCGGGACGAACGTCTGAGAGCCCTCAGGCTCGAATGAGCTCAAAACTTAAAACTGCTGAAAAATTGGGAGTAAAAGTGTTAAACGAAAAAGAATTTTTAAGGATAATTTAATTAGTCGTCATTTTCTCTTGTCTCTTGTTGTCTAGTCTCTCTATTTTGTTTATTGTCGGAGTTTTCTGTTTTCGATGTAGTTTCTTTTATAAATTGAGTATCCTGTTCGGATTCTTCTGGATTGTTTTCAGATTCTTCATATGATTGTTCGTCTTTGTCTTCTGATTCATCTCTTATTTTATTGGCGTCATCTCTAGCAGTTTCAGAAATTTTGACGTTATCTTCGTCTTCTTGTTTTTCTTCTTGCTCTTCGTCAGTTTCATTATTTTGCTCACGGATGTTATCCAATGTCTCAGTGTGTATGTTCATTTGATTTTGAAAACCGGTAATTATATTATCTTTTATTTCATTATCTGAAGATTTATCTTGAGTAAGATCGATTAAGGTTTTACTTAGAGTCTTGGCATGATCTATGAAGAGATCGTTTAATTGTTTTTCTCTTACTTTATCAATTTCCTTTTGATTTGCTAGATTTTCAGCTTCCGCCATGCGTTCTGTCGCTAGGGAGCTCTCGTATTTTGCTTTTGATTCTTCATAAAGCATTAGATGAGAATAAATCGGTTCCACAACTTTAACTTTAAGCGGATAAAGGATGTTTCCAGGCAAACTTTTTTGGTAAACAAAACCGATTCCACTACTAAAAATAATTATCATAAAGGAAAAGGATCCAAAATAAATTAATTTATTTTTTTGCAAGTTGGTCGCGAAAGAATTAAAAGACCAAGGGCTTTTAATAGGGGTGTCAGATAGAGTAGGAGAATTTAAAATGTTTGAAAGCATAAGTTCCTTTTCTGTAGCAGTCATTTTTATCTGTTTTATTTCTTCTGCCCCGATATTTATTTTTTTATTTATTTTTTCATTCTCCATATTATTTATCTTTTATTAATATATCCCATTTCTTCTCTTAATTTTAATAATCCTCTATTTATTCTGACTGACACAGCATTTTCTGATATTCCTAAAATATTACCTATTTCTTGCAGGGATAAGTCTTCTATGAAACGCAGATAAATCGGATTTTGGGATACTGGTGTTAATTTCCTTATTTTTTCCAAAAGATATCTTCCTTCTGCCCCCACCTCGATGTTGTCTTTAGTTTTTTCATCAATCAAGTCATATTCGTATTCAAATTTTTTTTCTTCATTATTTTTCATTAGACTTTCTAGAGAAACACTTTTCTTTTTGCGATACCAGTCAATAATTAGGCGGCGAGCTACTGTAAAAAGAAAAGCTTTATAATTATGTATTTCTTCTTTCTCTTGTGAAAAATTTTGCCATAAGCGTAAAAAAGATTCTTGAGTTATGTCTAATGCTTGTTCTTTATTAGATACACGAAATAAGCAGAATCGAAAAATAGTATCTGATTCTTCCGTAAATATTTTTTCAAATTTTTTGGCAATATCTTCTTTCATTTAATAAGACGTATGGATAATGAATTTCTTACTGCGAGATTTTAATAATATTGATATGCAACATAAAACTGATTGTGTCTAGGTAAGAAATATCATCTTTTAACGTCTATTCTTATAACAGGTCGAGTATTAGAAATTTCGAATTGTTAAATTGTTAATTGATTATTATTGATTGTAGTTAATTATTATTAAATTATTATTAAAAATAAAAAAATATGAAAAAAATAATGAAATCGTTAGGTTTATTGAGTTTGATGATCGGTGTGTCAGTTTTGGGATTTGGTTCTAACTTTGCACAAGCTGTTAATTATACGGCATCGGATGTTGCGGCGCATAATACTCAAGCGAGTTGTTGGGTTATTATAGATAACACTGTTTATGATTTAACCAACTTTATTCCGTTGCACCCAGGAGGGCCAGCGATAATAATATCGATTTGTGGAATGGATGCTTCATCTGTGTTTCCCCATTCGGCTAATACTTTAAATGCCCTTAGCTCTTATGTTATAGGAACCTTGGGGGCTACTCCCGTTCTTACCACCATCAACGTTACTCCAACTACCCCTTCAGTAGTGGTTGGTAATACGCAGCAAATGGTTGCTACCACCTTAGATCAAAATGGAGCAGCTATCGCAGCAACGGTAGTTTGGACAAGTTCAAATCCTGCTATTGGAACCATCAATTCAACTACTGGTTTATTTACAGCAGTATCTGCTGGAAGTACGACCTTAACTGCTACAAGTGGAAGTGTGACTGGGGCAACGGTCGCTACTGTTAGTGTTGTGACTCCAACTCCAACTGATCATCATGAAGATAATGATGATGAAGATGAAGATAGTGATAAAGAAGATCATGATGATGAAGATAGGGATAGAAATAGATCAAATAGATCAGAAAGAAAAACAAAAGAAAATGTTGGTGAACATAGAAACAATAACCAACATAAAAACAGAAGGGGTCATAACGACTAAAAGATAATTTTTTGTTAGAGACTTTGAATTACAAAACTTAATTAATATGAAATACAAAAAGCACCGTGAGGTGCTTTTTGTTGTGAAAACTATTATTACTATTTTATCTTTAAACTTAAGAAATTTAGGTTTATGGATAATTGAACTAGCAAATAGACCTTTTAGGTGTACAATAAAGCTATAAGGTTCGAAATAATTAATTTAGCTTATAAAAAAATGAAGAAAATACAAACAGGTTTGATTTTTTTTATAATGTTTGTTTGTGGGGTTTTCGGTTTAGCAAAAAGTTCTTTGGCGGCAACTTATTATGTATCACCATCTGGTAGTGGGGCAAGTTGTTCTAGTGTCGCACCATGTGTTCTTGCATCTGGTCTAAGTAAGCTGGTGGCTGGAGACACACTTATTCTAAAAGATGGAACTTATTATAGCGGTATTGCCATAGGATCTTCCGGCACAAGTAGCAGTCCTATTACTATTAAAGCAGAGAATGATGGAATGGTAAATGTTGATGGTCAAGGACAAAGGGAACCATTAGTGATTGCTGGAAAAAGTTATGTTGACGTAGAAGGCATTGTTTTTCGAAATGCAATTTATGATGTTATTAAAGTTAGCGGAGGATCATCTCATATCAATTTACGAAGACTTTCAGCGTATAATGCTGGTAATGGTAATTATCACCTCTTTTTAATTTGGAATTCCAGTTACGTGTTAGTAGAAGATAGTGTGGCATCACAGACTAGTGGTTCGAATAAGTCCGGCCGATATTGTTTTATTTCACATGCCGGTGCTAATCATAATACCTTCAGACGTAATTACTGTGATTATTTTAGTCACACTGGCGGCGGAGGTCCTTGTTCTGCAGCAGTTGATTATGGTGGCAGTTACGATTTGTGGGAAAACAATGTTTTTGATGTTTCAAAAATGCCTGCTGGGTGCAGTAATGTATCTTATCAATTCGCAATTTTTGGTGAAGGACTTTACAATGATACTTCGCATAACAAATGGTATGGCAATGTCGCTATCGGTGGACCAAATATTGAAAAAGTGGTTTTAGGAGAAACTGATGGAGCGGCGCATTCAATAAAGAATTGGGAATTTTATGACAATGTTTTTATTAATGCAAAAGAGGGAGTTGCTAATATTGGAGCGGCCGATGGCGCTGGTTGGATTTTCAAAAATAATACTGTAGCTAATATGTCCCAAGCAGAAGGTCTATGGTCATTAGGATCTGGTGCCACAATTTCTGCCACCAATAATTCTTTCCTTTCGAGTGCGACCGGAGTGCGAACCGGCAACGGGGGCGCTTTAACTAGTCGCTATAATAATTTTTCTGCTATTGGAACTCAATATAGTGGTACGATTAATGATAAAATGGGAGACAAAACCTTAGCACCTGTTTACAATACTGCAGCTTATGGCAAGGGTGCGTATCTTATGCCTTCTTCGTCTTTGAATGGCCAAGGAGAAAACGGTGTTAATGTCGGTGCAGAAATACTCTATCAGTATCAGAATGGTCAAAAAACTAGTACTCCTCTTTGGCCGTGGCCGATGGAAGATCGGATTAAGAATGAAATATCCGGGAATTCAGTTACCTATGAATATGGCGGTGGTATTTGGAAAACTTTGAATGGAGCTTATTCAACCCCAACCCCAACCCCAACACCGACACCAGTTCCAGTTCCGACTCCAACCCTTCCTCCAACACCTACTCCAATTACACCGCAGATTGTAGTCAGTGCCACTCAAGTCGCTCCTGGAACAACAGTCACTGTTAATGTAAGTGATGGAAGTAAGGGCGCCCAAGAATGGGTGGCCCTCTATTTGGCTTCCAATCCAGATTCAGCCTATAGTGTGAATAGTAATTGGAAATATTTAAATGGAACACAAACAGCACCGTCTACTGGATTGAGTTCAGCGACTCTTCAATTTACTCTGCCAACTACTCCGGGTGTTTATAATTTTAGATATTTTGCAAAAGTTGGTTTTGCAACTCGTTTAGCAATCAGTCCGAATATTACCGTGGCAACACCAACACCAACTCCAACACCAAGCCCAACTCCAAATCTAAAACCAACACCGACATCAACACCAATCCTAGCATCCACTCCAAATCCAACACTTACCTCTACATCAACACCAACCCCGACACCAATTTCATTACCACAATCATACTTTTTCTCCCGAAATCTCTCTCTAAATAAAAAAGGAGAAGACGTCAGACAACTTCAGAAATTTCTCAATACTCATGGTTTTGTTGTTATAAAAACTGGAGTTGGTTCATATGGGAATGAGTCTAATTTCTTTGGCATAATGACAAAGAAAGCTCTGGCAAAATTCCAATTGTCAGTCAATCTTCCACCTACCGGTTTTTTTGGGCCAATGACAAGAGGGTATGTAAATAAAATATAATTTGTTGGATTTTCATTCTGAAATCTTTTTCGAAAAATTGCGGAGGCGGTGAGATTTGAACTCACGATACCTTTCGGTATGCCACCTTTCCAAGGTGGTGGAATAAACCACTATCCGACGCCTCCGTATATATAATTTACATTATTTTAAACAAAAAGAAAGTTTTTGTGCTATCTTTAGCATAAGATTAATATGAAAAATATTTTACTTTTGAATAAAAAAGAAGGTGAAACTCCGCTTGCAGTGTTGGATAGTTTTCGCAAGAAACATAAGAAATATAAAGATGTGAAAATGACTTATGCAGGCAGGTTAGACCCGATGGCGAGCGGGCTTTTGCTTGTACTTGTAAATAAAAAGGTAAAAAATAAAGAAAAGTATTTGAATTTAGAAAAAGAATATAATTTTGAAATTCTTTTTGGTTTTGCAACTGATACTTATGATATTTTAGGAATAGTCGTTAGGCAAGACCTAACGACTATTATTAATAAAAAAGACTTAGAAAAAGAAATTAAGAAACATTTAAAAAGTTTTCTAGGTGAAAGTATTCAAAGATATCCTATTTATTCTTCAAAAACAGTAAAAGGGAAACCATTATTTACTTATGCGAGGGCAGGGGAAGAAGTGGATATTCCTGAAAGAAAAATTTTTATAAAAAAAATAAAATTAGAGAAAATTAGAACCATGGATAATAAAAAATTATTTAAAAATATAGAAAAGAGAATCAGAAAAGTGAAAGGGGATTTTAGACAAGATGAAATTTTAGAACTTTGGAGAAAGAATCTTGATGTCGAACATAGGGTGTTGAACAAATTTATGACCGCGAATTTAAAGATAAAGTGTAGTAGTGGTACTTATGTTAGGGGGATAGCAAACACTCTTGGTGAAAAATTAAAAATACCAGCGTTAGCGTTTTCAATAAAACGAACAAAAATAGGTAAATATATGGTATAATAGGTGATATGTTAGATGTAGATAAAATAAGGCAGGATTTTAAACTTTTGTCCCAAAAAGATGGGCCTATTTATTTAGATAGTGCTTGTATGAGCTTAAAACCCAATCAAGTTGTCGAAGTGATGAATGAATATTATTTTAATTATCCAGCTTGCGCCGGTAGAAGTTCTCATAAATTGGGAGATAAGGTTACAAAAAAAGTAAAAGAAGCGAGGGATCTTATTGCAAAATTTATAAATGCAAAAGATGAAAATGAAATAATTTTTACGCGCAATACTACTGAGGGAATAAACTTGCTCGCAAATTCTCTAGGTTTGCAAAAAGAGGATATAGTTTTAATTTCTGATAAGGAACACAATTCCAATTTAGTTCCTTGGTTATTGTTAAGAGACAGAGTGGGTATTGAAGTAAAAATAATTCCTTCAAATGAAGACGGTAGCTTTAATTTAGATAATTTTTCTAAAATGATAAATGGTGTGAAGTTGGTTTCAATAGTTCATACTTCAAATCTAGATGGTGTCACAAATCCTGCTAAAGAGATAATAGAAATTGCGCACAAAAATAATGCATTGGTTTGCTTAGATGCAGCGCAGAGTATCCCACACAAAAAAATTGATGTGCAAGATCTAGATGTTGATTTTTTGGCATTTTCTGGGCATAAGATGATGGGTCCAACAGGCATGGGGGTTTTCTATGGTAAAAAGGAACTTTTAGAAAAATTAGAACCCTTTTTAGTTGGAGGAGATACAGTAGAATTTTCCACTTATGATAGTTATAAAATGCTTCCAATCCCAGATAAATTTGAAGCAGGATTGCAAGATTATGCTGGGATCATTGGGCTCGGAGAAGCTGTGAAATATTTGAGCCAATTTGATTTTAAAGATATTACCGAGCATGAACTTAAATTAAATACTTATATCACAGAAGAATTACAAAAAATTCCACAGATAAAAATTATTGGTCCTGAGGATCCAAAATTCAGATCTGGAATTATTAATTTTTATATTGAAGGTGTGGACATGCATAAATTCGCAATTATGCTTGATGAGATGGCTAATATTGAAATTCGTTCTGGTCAGCATTGTGTGCATTCATGGTTTACTGGAAAGAAATGTCTAAATTCTGCTCGGGTTAGTTTGTACATATATAATACAATAGAAGAAGTGAAAGCATTTATTACAAACCTTAATAAAATAATAAAAATACTATAAATTTATGCCTTGTATACTAGCTTTAATTGTTTTTGGAATAATGGGAATATTCAGCGCTTCGCATCGAGCTCTTGCGAAAGAGGCTTTTAGTTGTGTTTTTAAGAGAATAACTTTTCGTCCTTGTGATACTAATTTCCAAGAAAAAATAAAAGGAAAAATTTTATCAAAAATAATTACTCGTTCGACTTTTCTCGCCAGAATGGTCAATAAACATTATGAAATTTTATCTTGGATATTTTTTATTTTAATGTTGGGCAGCACCTTTTATGTTTTGCGTGGCGGATATAATTTCTATGTTTATGGTAGTTGTAATGGGTTGAATGCAAGTGGGTTTTGCGCCTTTGATCCAAGTGGAGAAAATAATAAAGTGACGGGGGTGGGTGATAGTGAAGCTTGCGGGATTACTCAAAAAACAGAAGAAACTGTTACTTTAAATGGTGTTGATCTTTCAAGTTTCCCAACTCAAAATATTGATTCAAAAGACACGGTAGTATTTATTGGATGTTACGCTTGTGATTATAGTCGAGAAGCATATCCTGATATTCAAAAATTAATAAAAAATAAGCAAACTAATTATATCTTTGCTCACTATCCAGCTAAAGGAGATACGACGTTTTTAGCGAATGCAGGATATTGTGTCTATAAAGATTTCCCGGATAAATATTGGGATTTTAACAGTTATTTATTTAGCGCAGATAAAAATTATATTCTCGATAAGACAAACTTAAATGAAATCTTAAGTAAATTTAATTTTGATGCAAATGAAATAAGTAAAATTAATGAATGCGCGAATAATACTGAAACAAAAACTGCTGTAGAAAATCAAGTGAAGGAACTTAACAAAACAAATCTTTATGGCACACCCACCATCTTTATAAATGGTAAAGCATTCGTCGGTCCGAAGCCTTATAGAGTTTATAGCGTACCTTTAAATAAATTTATTTTCTTTTAGGATATATGATTCCGTTAGAAGTCGTTTGGTTAATTAAGGTCACAAAAATGTTAAAATAGTTTATTATTATATAGTCGTTATTATTAAAATTAATGTACGGAAATCTAAAGATTTCCTACTTCTAACGGGATGAAAGGATACAATACAAATATAGAAAAAGAAACTTTAGAAAATAAAAATTTTCGAAAGGTTTTGTACACAGGTAGGCATAGTCAGTTAGTTCTGATGAGTTTAAGGCCAAATGAAGAAATCGGAATGGAAATACACAGAGACAATGATCAATTTTTTCGTTTTGAAAAAGGAATGGGAAAAGTTTTTATTGATGGAAATAAATATGAGGTTAGTGATGGGTCTGCAATTATAGTACCAGCGGGTGCAGAGCATAATATTGTGAATACCTCAGAAACGGACGATTTAAAACTTTATACCATTTATTCTCCAGCTCATCATGAAGATGGCGTAGTAAGAGCCACAAAAGAGGAAGCAGAAAAAGACAGTCCAGAATTTGAGGGAATAACTACAGAGTAAAAGAAAGACAAAAAAGTAAAAATAAGGTAAAATTGAGTAATGATATTTTCAGCCATATTAACGGTTTTAGGTCTTTCTCTTTTTGAGGCTATTTCTTCTGTAGATAATGCGATAATCAACGCAGAGGTTCTCTCTACGATGGGGGCTCGTGCGAGACGATGGTTTTTAACATGGGGCATGTTTATAGCTGTTTTTGTTGTTCGAGGCCTTCTTCCTTTTATAATAATTTGGGTTTTTAATCCAACCCTTTCAATTTTTCAAGTTTTATCTGCGGCTTGGTCTTCTGACCCATTAGTCCAAGAATCTATCCACAGATCAGCCCCGATTCTTTTAATAGCCGGTGGAGTTTTTCTTTTATTTTTATTTTTGCATTGGTTATTTCTTGAAGATAAAAATATGGGCTTACCTAGAGCAGAAAAGTTTTTTATGGCAAAAGGAGTTTGGTTTTACGCAATAGTTTCTATTTTACTAGCTGTTATTTCTTGGTTTGCCTTGCAACAAAATAATTTAATGGCTTTTGGGGCTGTAGTAGGTTCAAGTTTGTTTTTTATTACTCATGGTTTTAAACAAAACGCAGAAGAAGAAGAAAGAAAATTACTCAGTAGTGGGCGTTCGGACTTGAGTAAGCTTTTTTTCTTAGAAATTATTGATACGACTTTTTCTATCGATGGGGTGCTGGGTGCTTTTGCTTTTACTCTTTCTGTTCCTTTAATTTTGATTGGGAATGGTTTTGGAGCGCTTCTGGTGCGACAGTTTACTATTAGTAATATAGAAAGGATTAAAAAATATGTATATTTAAAGAATGGAGCGATGTATTCTATCCTTGTTCTAGGTATTATTATGATCTTGCATAGTTTTGAATTTTCTGTACCAGAATATATATCTCCGCTTTGTACTTTTATTATAATTGGATTTTTCTTTTGGAAATCAAGAATGTATATCTCCTTAAATTTAGAGAAAAATTAAGAAATGCAAAGAAATGCAAGATTTAGAAAAAAATTTTGAAATAGAATATGGCAAATTAAATAAAGAGCAAAAAGAAGCCGTAGATACAATTGATGGACCAGTGATGGTGGTGGCAGGGCCGGGGACAGGTAAAACACAGATTTTAGCTTTGCGTATTGGTAATATTCTTTTAAAGACTGACATTAAAGCAGACAGTATTTTATGTCTTACTTTCACTAATTCCGGAGTAAAAGCGATGAAAAATCGCCTAAATGAATACATAGGTCTTGACGCAGAAAAAGTTCATATTTCAACTTTCCATGGTTTTGGAATAGAGCTTATTGAGAACAATTATAATTTACTCGGTTTTACTATGGTGCCGAAATTACTCTCTGATGATGAGGCAGTTTTTTTAGTGGATGATATTTTACAAAGGAATGTTTGGGAGTATTTACGTCCGCGCGCGAATCCAGAGATGTATTTTTCTGATTTAAAACAGCTTATCTCCATATTAAAAAGAGAAGGTTTAAAACCAGAAGAATTTTTATCATATATTGAATTTGATATAAAATTTCTTAAAAACGATGAAGGTAGTATTTCAACTCGTGGAGAGAGTAAGGGACAATTAAAAAAAGAAATAAAAACAAAGATAGAATCATTAGAACGTACGCGTGAGGTTGTAGAATTTTATAGAATTTATGAAGAGAAAAAGATAGAAGCGGGGTTTATGGATTACGATGATATTTTAGAGTATACAGTGAAATTAGTAGAAGAATTTCCCGATATTAGGGCGGAAATAAAAGAAAATTATCAATATGTTTTGGTAGATGAACATCAGGATTCAAGCGGTGTTCAAAATAATTTTTTGAAAGCTGTATGGAAGGAAGTAGAGATGCCTAATATTTTTGTGGTAGGGGATGATCGTCAGCTTATATATGGTTTTTCCGGTGCAAAGCTTTCTTATTTTGAAGAATTTGCTCACTTTTTTGGAAAAGCAAAAAAAATAATTCTTATTGAAAATTACAGGTCTACAGAAGACATCCTAGATTTGGCTGATGATTTACTTCAGAGTCCAATGGCAAGCCAAAAGTTGAAAAGTAACACAAAAATAAAAAATAAAAATAATCTTAATGAATATGCATATCCCCGCGATGAGATATTGGGTGCAGGGTTGTATTTTAAAGATAAAATAAAAGAAGGCATGAGTCCTCTCGATTGCGTACTTCTGGTGCCGAAGAATTATCAAGTCAGGAATGCTATCGATATATTAAGAAATATAAATGTACCTGTTTCAGCTGGAAAAAATTTATCACTTTTTAATATTATAGAAACACAAAGTTTTTTGAGAGTTTTAAATATTGTTGCGGATCCATTTAATTCAATTTATTTAGCAGAGTCATTGTTGGATAAATATACTAACATCCCGACCTTCTCGGCTCATAAGTTTTTGAAAATAGTAAAAGCTAACCAATTGAGTATAGAAGATTTAATATCCCACAAGAAGACCGGAGGACTTTTCTCTGATGTCTCTGATGAAGAAAATTCTATTTCTAAATGGGGTAGTCTTTTAAAAAAATGGATAGATACTCTTTCGGGTGAAAAATTATCTGTAGTAGTAAGTGTTGTCGGCAATGAATTTTTAATCAATAGATCAAAAAAACACGAAGAGTTGATACGCAATGTAGAGGTAGTCAGAAGTTTTATTCATCTTGCTTTATTGTTTGAGGAAAAGCATAAGAATAAGAAACTTCCTATTTTTTTGGAATATTTAAAAAGGCTTGAAAGTTACAGTAGTCATATTAGTCTAGCTAGTTTTGGTTCTGAAAATGGGGTGCAGGTAATGACCCTTCACAAATCAAAAGGATTGGAATACAAGGTCGTGTGGATAGCTCACATGAATGAAGAGGTGATAATGTCTGAAAAGAGAAATAGTTTTTCTTTGCCAGAGAAAGTTAAAATGCATATCAAAGAGCGGGATATTGAGTCAACGAAACGAGAGCTTTATGTGGCTATTACTCGTGCTAAAGAATTTTGCAATATTTCTTATGCGAGTGAGAATTATACAGGCGGTGAGATGGAACTCGCGCAAATTATCCGTGAATTACCAGAAGAACATTTTATTAAAAAATCAAAAGAAGAAACAGAAAAGGAGATATTATATAACGGACCTCAAATATATACTGCACTAATGAAAAACCCTTCGATAAGCCGAGGGCAAGAAGAAGGTAGTCTTTTGGAAGATATTAAAAAATTTGTTAAAGAAAACTATGAAGAAAGTAGGATATCTGTTTCTCTGCTCAATAATTTCTTTGAATGTCCATGGAAATGGTATTTTAGAAATTTTTTAAAATTGCCAGAAGTAAAGAGCACTTCACTCGCCCTTGGTTCAGCAGTTCATAGCACAATAGAGTTTATTTTAAAAAACAAAGCATTGCCGAAAGAGGATGAGATGAAAGAAAAAATAAAGATAGAATTACAGAAAGAAGGGAAAGAAGATGGACCGGAATTAATAAAACTTTCCAAAGATGCTTTTTCTGCAGTTTCTTTTTGGATAAATAATTATTATGAAAATTTAGAGAAAGATTATACATCTGAAAGATCTTTAAGTTTTCGTGACCCAAAATTCCCGCAATTGTTGATGTATGGAAAATTAGACTTAACAGAGAGGTTGCAAAATGGTGATTTGATTGTTACAGATTTTAAAACCGGTAGCCCGAAAACAAAAAGTGCCATAGAAAAAATAAACGAAGAAGGGAGACCCTCTTCTCTTATGCGACAACTCGCCATGTATTCATATTTAATTAGCGGGGCTGAAAAAGGTAGAGAGGTATCTGTTTCGAAATTGCTTTTCCTTGAAGCGAGCAAAGATGATAAAAATGCTCTTTATTCTACACACATAGATAAAGAAAAAATAGAGTTATTGTTAAAAGATATAACTGACTACAACAATCTCCTAAAAATAGGAGATTGGGTAAATCGTCCATGCAATTATAATTCTTATGGCAAAGCGACTGTTTGCGAATATTGTAAAATAGCAGAAATTTATAAATCCTGATAGAATAAAAAAATGGTAGAAAATAAAGGAAAAATACATCCGCTTTCAATGGTTATTAACGAGGCTGTAAATATTTTTACTGATTTGGGTTTTGAGGTTGCCACTGGTCCGGAACTCGAAGATGTTTGGCACAATTTCGATGCACTCAATGTTCCTAAAGATCACCCGGCGCGCGACATGCAGGATACATTTTACATAAAAGGTGAAGAAGGAAAAGTTCTTCGAACACATACTTCAAATGTCCAAATTCGCTATATGGAAAATTTTGCAAAGTCCGGCAAAAAGCCTCCTTTTGCAGTCATTTCAGTTGGAAAATGTTTTCGCAATGAAGCGACTGACGCAACTCACGAAATGCAGTTTTATCAAATCGAAGGTCTCATGATAGGAGAAGATGTCTCGATGGCAAATTTAAAAGGAATACTATCCCATTTTTATAAGAAAATGTTGGGGGAAGATACAAAGCTTCGTTTTAGACCGAGCTTTTTTCCTTTCGTTGAGCCCGCTATAGAATTCGACTTAACATATAAAGGTAAATGGATTGAAATGGGTGGAGCAGGAATGGTACACCCAAAAGTTTTAGAGAATTGTGGAATTGATTCAAATAAATATCAGGGTTTTGCTTTTGGTCCGGGGTTAGAAAGGTTAATGGTTATAAAGTATGTGATGCCAGACATCAGGCCGGCTTATCAGGGAGATTTAAGATTTAATCAGTTTTAAATATGAAATTTAGTTACAATTGGCTGCAAAATTATTTTGAAGAAAAATTACCAGACCCAGAAAAAATTTCTGAAGGCATTATTTTCCATACTTTTGAAATCGAAGAAACGGAGAAGGTTGGAGAAGACACTGTTTTCGATATTAAAATTCTTCCAGATAGGGCCCATGATTGTCTTTCGCACTGGGGGATTGCTAAAGAAATTTCAGCTATTTTCGATTTAAAAATCAAAGATGAAAATTATAAAATTTTTGAACCAAAATCAACCAAGTTAGAAGTTAAAATTGAGGACGAAAAATGTCTTCGTTACATGGGACGAATAGTCAGAAATGTAAAAATCGGGGAGAGTCCAGCTTGGTTGAAAGAAAGATTAAATGTAATCGGGCAAAAGTCTATAAATAATGTTGTAGATGTGGCCAATTTTGTAATGTTTGATCTAGGTCAGCCAATTCACTGTTTTGACTTGGATAAACTAGAAAGCGCGAAACTATTTATTAGAAACGGGAAGGCTGGTGAAAAACTTACGACCCTAGATAAAAAAGAAGTGAATTTGGATGATTCAATATTGGTAATCGCAGATGAGCATTACCCGCTTGCAATTGCCGGAATTAAAGGAGGAACAAAAGCGGAAGTTGATAACAATACAAAAAATATAGTTATTGAGGTGGCAAATTTTAACCCGACTACCACCAGAAAAACTGCTAAAAAAATAAATATTTTAACCGATGCTGTAAAAAGATATGAAAATGAAATATCCCCGGAACTTTGTGTAAAAGCCATGGATGCTATCACAGATATGATTTTTGAGTTAGCAGGAGGGGAAGTGGAAGAAATAATTGATATTTATCCTAAAAAAGTTGAGCAGAAAAAAATTACTGTTTCAGTTGATTATATTAACAAACGTCTCGGTTCAAACTTTTCCAAAGAAGACATAGTAAGTGTCTGGAAAAAAATAAATTTTGAATATGTAGAAAAAAACAATGAATTTGAAATTGAAATTCCTTTTTTGAGAATTGATTTAAATGGCCCACATGATTTAACAGAGGAAGTAATCAGAATTTTAGGATACGATAAGCTTGAAGAAAAATTACCTGAAATAAAAACAGAGGCAAAGATCAATGAAGTTTTTTCAAAAATGCTTTGGTCTAGAAATAAACTTCTTTCTGAGGGGTATTCGGAAGTCATGACTTATGTCTTTAGAGATAAGGGGGAATTAGAGGTCTTGGCTTCAGCTTCGGATAAAAAATTTCTACGCACTAATTTAACAGATGGCTTGAAAGAAAGTATAAAATTAAACCAAGCGAATGCTCCACTGTTAGGAATAGATAAAGTTAAAATTTTTGAAATTGGAACCATTTTTAAAAAAAATGGAGAAGAAATGCATATTGCTTATGGTGATAAGAAAAATATTACTGAAGTTTCTTTAAATGATTTTTGTAAAGATGTATCTTTAGATTTTAAGCTAGAGCCTAGAGCCTATAGCCTAAAGCCTGTGTTTAAAATGTGGTCTTTGTTTCCTTTTATTGCGCGTGATATTGCCGTCTGGGTACCAGAGGAGGTGAATAGCGAAGAAGTGGCTAAAATTATAAAAGAAAATATGGGAGATATGGTGGTGCGAGGTCCAGAACTTTTTGATGAATTTAAAAAAGATGAAAAAATTTCTTATGCTTTTAAATTGGTTTTTCAATCCTTTGAAAGAACTTTGAATGATCAAGAAGTGAACGACATTATGACCAAAATAAATGATAAGATAAAGGAAAATGTTAATTGGCAAGTGAGGTAAAATATCTCTAAAATTTATTTTTGCGCATTTTTATTAAAAATGTTATTACTATTCAAAGGTTCATTTTGTTATTTGTGGACAAAATATGAAAAAGAAAAGAGGTGAGAATCTTGGCAACGAAGGGAGAAAAAGAAACAATCAAGAAAGTTTTAGAAGAGAAGAAAATAGAAGAAGAAAAGGTTGAGGTTGCCAACCCTCAACCTAAAAAGAAATGGGTGTTTGTCCCATATTAAAGGGACAACTCAATCAAAAGCCATAACGTCCGAAAGGAGGAAAACGTTGTGGCTTTAGTATTTTTACCCAAAAAATTAACTAGCGAAAGCAATAATATTTTGTTATAATAACCCTATAATGGCAAAAGAAGAAAAGACTAAAAAGGGCGAGAAAAGTTTACCCGCCTCTGGTGGGGTGCACCATTATGATGCCTCTGACATTTCCGTTTTGGAGGGTTTAGAGCCCGTTAGGCGCCGTCCTGGTATGTATATTGGGACAACTGGTCCTGAAGGATTACACCACTTGATTTGGGAGATTTTCGACAATTCACGCGACGAAGCGATGGGTGGTTTTTGTAATGATATAGAAATAGTGCTTCTTCCTAATAATCGTATTCGGGTGGCGGATAATGGCCGAGGAATACCAGTAGATATACATAAAAAAACAAAAGTCTCTGCGCTGGAGACTGTGATGACGACGCTTCATGCTGGAGGAAAATTCGGCGGAGAAGGATATAAAGTTTCTGGAGGTCTCCATGGAGTCGGAGCATCTGTTGTTAATGCTCTTTCAGATTATTGTAAAGCAGAGGTTCATAGAGACGGTGGTAAATATATACAAGAATATTCTCAAGGAAAGAAAAAGTCTGCAGTCAAAAAAAGTGGTGCTTCAAAACTTCATGGCACGATTATTACTTTTGAACCTGATGAAGAAATCTTCGGTAAGATTGTATTTGATTGGAACACAGTGGTGAGTCATATTCGTCAGCAAGCTTATTTAGTGAAAGGATTGAAGATTTTAATAATTGACGCGCGAGAATGGGACAGTCAGAAAGGTCTTAATGATGAGGATGTATTTTATTTTAGAGAATTAGGATTAGAGTTACCTTCGGTCACTTTTTATTTTGAAGGCGGGTTAGTTTCTCTTGTAAAATATTATAATAAATTACATAAGCCTATTCAAAATAATATTTTTTATGTTGAAAAAGAATCAGACAATGTCGGAGTAGAGATAGCTCTGCAATATGTAGACGATATTACGGATAGGATTTTTCCTTTTGCGAACAATATTTACACGGCGGAAGGAGGAACCCATGTGACTGGTTTTAAGACAGCACTTACTAGAACTCTCAATACTTACTGTAAGAAAAATGAAATGATGAAAGAATCCGAAGGCGGATTTACTGGAGATGATGTTTTGGAAGGATTAACGGTTGTTATTTCTGTGAAGCTTCGAGAGATACAATTTGAAGGACAGACTAAAGGTAAATTAGGAAGTATGGAAGCTCAAGGCGCTACGGCGACAGTTTTCGGTGAGGCTTTTGCAAGCTTTTTAGAAGAAAATCCAGATGACGCTAAAGCTATAATTAACAAGTCAATTCTCGCTTTAAAAGCCCGCAAGGCAGCCAAGGCGGCGAAAGATTCAATCCTTCGCAAGGGGGCACTAGAGGGTATGACTTTGCCGGGGAAACTTGCAGATTGCCAGAGTAAAAATGCTTCGGAATCAGAATTATTCTTAGTGGAGGGAGATTCGGCTGGAGGCTCGGCCAAGCAAGGCAGAGACAGACGCACGCAGGCAATATTGCCACTGCGTGGAAAGATTTTAAATGTCGAGCGTGCACGTATAGATAAAATGCTTGCTTCCAAAGAAGTGAAGTCTCTTGTTATTGCGATGGGTACTTCTATTGGAGACACTTTTGACTTAGGGAAAATGCGTTATCATAAAATAATAATTGCGACTGATGCCGACGTGGATGGTTCCCATATTCGTACTTTACTCCTTACTCTTTTTTACAGATATTTTAGGCAAGTTATCGATGCTGGTTATATTTATATTGCTCAACCGCCACTTTATAAAATAAAAAAAGGTAAAGAAATTTCTTATGCTTATACGGATGACGAGAAATTAAAAATTGTTGGCAAGAGTGCAGATATAAGCGAAATAGAAGAAATAGAAGCCGAAGGTCCCGAGCAAAGCGAGGGAAATGAAGAAGCCGAAACAGTCAAGAAATCTTCTAAAATACATATTCAGCGTTTTAAAGGTCTCGGAGAAATGAATCCGGAAGAACTCTGGGAAACGACAATGGATCCGAGCCATCGTGTATTAAAGAGAGTAGATATCGGTGATGCCGAAGAAGCAAATAAGATTTTTGATATTCTCATGGGCTCCGAAGTACCACCTCGAAAGTCCTTCATTCAGTCAAATGCAAAATTAGCAGAGATTGATATCTAAAATTTATAAATTACGAAACATAAACTTTTTTTCGGTACGGATTTTTTGAAGCTTAAAAAATCTCTTCGAGCCTGAGGCTCTCAGAGCCGAAGGCCTGAAGTTCTCGGCTCGTCAGCCTCGAAACCCCTTCAAAAAGTTATGTTTCGTAATTCACCGTAACTAATTTTAGAGTGAAAAAAGTACAGTAAGAAGAGACAGGAAAATGCCAACGATTAGACCGATAAATATCCCGGCAATACCTTTAAATAAAAAACCAATAATGACAGAGATAATTATAATAAAAAGCATTATTTTTTATTTTTTATTTCCTCCAATAGTTTGATAACCAATTCTTCTTTTGACATTTGTCCAAGTTGGCCAGCATCACGAGATTCAAGAGTTATTTTTCCAGCTTCTATTTCTTTATCACCGATGACGATCCAGTAGGGGATTTTATTAGTTTTAGCATCACGAACTTTTCCCCCTAGGTTTGCTTCAACGTCATCTAACTCTGCGCGGATATTGTTTTCTTTTAATAATTCATAAACTTTTTTGGCGTATTCGTTATGGTTGGTACGAACTGGAATTACTTTTACTTGTACTGGTGAGAGCCAAAGAGGGAAAGCGCCAGCGTATTTTTCTATAAGGAATGCCATAATTCTTTCGATAGCTCCTACGGATGAACGATGCACCACAAAAGCAAGGTGGTCTTTTCCATCCTCTCCCATATAATTCAAATTAAATTTAGAAGGCATGCAGAAATCATATTGAACAGTAAAAGCTGTATCTTCTTTACCGTTTACATTTTTCATTTGGATGTCTATTTTTGGTCCATAGAAAGCAGCTTCGTCTTTTGCTTCTTCGAATTTAGAACCTCTATTTTGCATGAGTTTTCGTAAGAGGTCTTCACCTTTTTCCCATGCCTCATCATTTTTGTAATACTTTTGGGTGTTATTTCTATCTCCAAGAGAAAGGCGATATCTGTAATCTTCATCAAGTTTTAGATTAAATACTGAAGTTACGTATTCAATAAGGTCTAATGCTTTTCCTATTTCTTCTACTGCTTGTTCTTCATCTTTGCAGATGATATGTGCGTCCGCAAGACAAAAACTTCTTACTCTTTGGAGTCCCATCAGTTCTCCGGATTGTTCGTAGCGGTACAGTTGGGCGAGTTCCGCTATGCGTATTGGTAATTCTCTATAGCTGTGAGGAGATGACAAATAGAGTTCAAAGTGATGCGGACAAGTCATTGGGCGAAGCATAAATTCTTCATCATCGATAACAATAGGGGCATACATTGAATCTTTATAGTGTGGGTAGTGACCAGATTTTTTATAAAGTTCAAGCTTGGCAATGTCGGGTGTACGGACGTGAAGGTATCCTCGACGAATTTCTTCATCTATTATGAAGCGTTCCAATTCACGACGAATTGTTGCTCCTTTGGGTAACCAAAGTGGTAACCCTTTACCTACTGTGTCACTGAAAGTGAAGATACCCAATTCTTTTCCAAGTTTTTTATGATCTCGGCTATTGTCTATTTTTTCATCTTTTTCCATATTTTTCATCTTACCACAATTTATTTTGCTTTTCATCTTTAATATGCTAGGATAGAAACATTATGGTAGTACGAATGAGACACACAAAATCGCATACAGCCAACCGACGTTCTCACCACGCTTTGGAGAGTACGAGTTTTTCTAAGTGCGAAAATTGTGCAGCCTTAAAGAGAAGGCACACAGTTTGTTCAGGTTGTGGTTTTTATAGAGGAAAAAAGGTTTTAGATTTAATAAAAAAGACAGAAAAGAAGCAAGCAAAAGCTAAGGCAAAGAAGGCAGAAGAAGGTAAGTAGCGATTAGGCCTTAGGCCCTAGGCACTAGCTAGAATTAAAAAAAGCTAAAGCCTAAAGCCTAGAGCCTAGCGCCTAAACAAATGGCTAACCGGCACCTTTCCAGATCAATAGTTCTTCAGACGCTTTTTGAGTGGGATTTTACACTTTCTAATAAAAAAAATACCAATCAAACAATTCCTACGGTTGATGAAATAAAAGAAGTATTAAAAAGAAATTTGAAAGAATTTGCTCCTGGTTTTGAAGATGATGTTTTTGTATTTTCGCTCATTGATCAAATTTTAAAAAAACGTGCAGTGATTGATGAAATTATAGAAAAAGCTGCACCAGACTGGCCTCTCGATAAAATTTCTATTATTGATAGAAATATTTTAAGAATTGGTTTGGTAGAACTTATTTTTGGTGATAGAAAAGAAGTTCCACCAAAAGTAGCTATCAATGAGGCAATAGAATTAGCGAAAACTTTTGGTGGAGAAAATTCTAGTAAATTTATTAATGGTGTGCTTGGCGCAGTTTACAAAGAAATAGGAGAACCGGGCAAGGAGCAAATCAGTAAAAAAAAGAAAAATGAAGAAATCTTAGATATCACTAAGTTACCAATTGATAAAAAAGGTGGAGCTCTTGTTTACGCGAGAAAAGATAATAAGCAGAATGGTGAAATTATGTTTGCTCTTGTGCATGATGTTTTTGGCTATTGGACTATTTCTAAAGGGAGTGTGGAAGAAGGTGAAAATGAAGATGAGGCTACAGTTAGAGAAATAAAAGAAGAAATTGGGCTTGATATAAAAATAGAAGAAAAATTGGGCGAGAATGAATATGTGGCAACTCATCCCGTAAATGGAAAAAGTTTAAAGAAGGTAGTTTATTTCTTGGCGAAGAGCGAGTATAAAGAACTTGTATTAGAAAAGTCTGGGGGATTAGATGGGGCAAGATGGTTCGAGCTTTCTGAAATTCCAAAGCTTCGTATTTATAACGATATAATACCCTTATTTACTAAAGCGATTGAGATTATAAGTAAGAAAAATTAAGATGATACAATTTTCAGATTTTGAAAAAAAAATAAAAGTATTTTTTAAAGATAAGAATTTATTGAAGCAATCATTTACGCATCGTTCTTATATAAATGAGAATGGAGCAGCAAATATTTCTCACAATGAACGTTTAGAATTTCTAGGGGATGCAGTGCTTGAGCTTATCGTTACAGATTTTCTTTATAAAAAATATCCTCATTATCCAGAGGGGAAATTGACGGCGCTTCGTTCTGCTCTTGTGAATGCTATTATTATTTCTGAAATTGCTTTAAAGATAGGAATGAATGATTACTTGCTTTTATCTAAAGGTGAAGCAAAAGATTTTGGTAAAGCGAGGCAGTATATTTTAGCCAATACCTATGAGGCGTTTATTGGAGCAATGTATTTAGATCAAGGATATGAGGTTGTAGATAAATTTGTAACCGAAACTCTTTTACCCAAGACAGAAGAAATAGTAAAAAAGAAGCTTTGGCGTGATGCGAAAAGTTTAGTGCAGGAAAAAGCGCAAGAATTTGTATTAGTTACTCCTCTCTATAAAGTATTACAACAATCAGGCCCGGATCATGATAAACATTTTATCGTAGGTATTTATTTTGGGAAAGATTTGATAGCTGAAGGCAAGGGTCAAAGCAAGCAAGAAGCCGAACAGAAGGCAGCGGAAAATGCATTAAAAGTAAAAAATTGGTTAGATTAGAATAAGAAATGCGACTGAAGACACTTCAATTGAATGGTTTTAAATCATTTGCCCAAAAGACTATTTTGGAGTTTAATACCCCTATTGTTTCAATCGTTGGCCCCAATGGATCTGGAAAGTCAAACATTGTAGAAGCCATCCGTTTTGTTTTGGGTGAACAATCTATGAAATCAATGCGTGGGAAGGGGGGTTCCGATCTTGTTTTTAAGGGATCAAAAAAATTATCAAAGGGATCTCGGGCGTCTGTCACTATTTATTTTGATAATACCGACAAAGTTTTTAAGCTCTCAAACGACGGGAGAGAGGATGTAGATTTAAATTACGATGTCATTTCGATATCTCGGGAAGTTTTTTCTGATGGATTAAATAAATATATTTTAAATGGCACGGAGGTTAGATTGAAAGATATTCATAATCTGCTCGCTTCAGTTAATATAGGTTCTTCTGGGCATCATATCATTTCACAGGGTGAAGCTGATCGCATTTTAAATGCTAATGCTAGAGAAAAAAGAGAAATGGTAGAAGATGCGCTCGGATTAAAAATTTATCAATATAAAATAAAAGATAGCGAAAAAAAGCTAGAGCGAACAAATGAAAATATGAAGGAAGTCGTTCTTTTACGAAGGGAAAATGCTCCGCATCTTAATTTTTTAAAGAAACAAGTGGAAAAATTTGAAAAAACTAAGGAAATGCAGATAGAGCTGGCAACTCTTTATCGAGAATACTTAAAAAGAGAAAGTGTTTATCTGGAGCAAGAGAAAAATAAATTG
>Ga0172379_10004052_pt1 | contig 22265 bp, 23 predicted proteins | sample GrowelOW334metaG_FD_119756 | JGI IMG/M metagenome (GOLD analysis project Ga0172379, IMG submission 119756) | Groundwater microbial communities from an aquifer near a municipal landfill in Southern Ontario, Canada - Groundwater well OW334 metaG | ecosystem: Environmental > Aquatic > Deep... | reverse complement strand
TACGGCCGGATGAAGGTCAGGCTTCTTGAGATGTACGAATCGATGCGCCTGGTCCGGGCAGCGATCAACAAGCTCCCGGCCGGTCCGTTATCGGTCGAAGTGAAGGGGAACCCTAACGGCGAATACGCCTCCCGGGTCGAACAGCCGCGGGGCGAGGTGGTCTATTTCCTCAAAGCGAACGGGACCAAGAACCTGGACCGCTTCCGGGTCAGAACCCCGACCTTTGCCAACCTGGCGCCGCTCCTGCAAATGCTCCCCAACTGCCAGCTCTCTGACGTGCCGGTGATCGTTATTTCGATCGATCCCTGCATCAGTTGTACGGAGAGATAATGGTAAATTTACTGAAGCTTATTTTTAAAAATTTGTTCCGCCGGCCGGCGACCAGGCTTTATCCTTTTGTGAAGCGGGAGCCGTTCAAAGGGGGGCGTTTCAGTCTCGATATGGACCCGGCGATCTGCATTTACTGCGGGATCTGCCAGCGCCGTTGTCCGACCGACGCGATAGTCGTTACCCGGGAACCAAAAACGTGGACGATGGACCCATATCGCTGTATTATTTGCGGTTACTGCGCGGAAGTCTGCCCCAAAAAGTGCATCTACATGAGGAATACCTCGGTCGAAGTAAAGTAAACATGGATAGTTTCGAGCGCCTCCGACTGGAAATGGTCGAGGACCAGCTCGTTTCGCGCGGCATCAAAGAGCCCAAAGTTTTGGCTGTCTTTCGCCGCGTTCCTCGCCACGAATTTATTCCCGCCCAATACCGGGCAGCCGCTTACGATGACTTCCCCCTGCCGATAGGAGGAGAACAGACGATCTCCCAGCCATATATTGTTGCCCTGATAACTGAAATGATGGAGATAAGTAAAGAAGACAAGATTTTGGAGATTGGGACCGGATCGGGTTATCATACGGCGATTTTGGCTGAACTTTGCCGCCGGGTCTACACGATGGAACGGATAGAATCGTTATCGCTGGGGGCGAGAGAGGTTCTAGTAAAGCTCGGTTATACCAACATCGAATTTGTTTCCGGGGACGGCACCGAAGGCTATCTTGAAGCGGCGCCGTACAATCGGATCGTTGTCGGTGCTGGCTGTCCCGACGTTCCGCCCCCGCTTCTTGAACAACTGGCCGAGGGAGGAAAGCTCCTGGTTCCGGTGGGGGATAGGTATTTGCAAAGATTAACGGTGGTGACAAAAAATCAGGGGAAAATCTCCAGGGAGAAAACGATCGATTGCCGGTTTGTGCCGCTTATCGGTAAATATGGCTGGCAAGATTAAAAAATCGGGGTGATAGGATTTGAACCTACGACCTCCTGGTCCCAAACCAGGCGCTCTACCAAGCTAAGCTACACCCCGTAATCCGCCTGTGGCGGCAAACACAGAAAAACCGAGGAAACCGCGACGATACTGTCGCAGGTTTCCGATCAAAGTTTAACATGGATTATAGACGTGGTCAAACAAGGCTGAAAAATTGAGTGAAATTTTTACTGTAGGGGAACGATAAATAAGTGGCTGGAGTATCCGTGACATGCTCGATCTGATTTCCCTCACCGGGATCAACCTGCTAGACGATATTTCAGCCTTTACTTTATCTATTATACCTCTTTTTGGCCGATCTGTCAATCTAAGGGTGAGGACGGGTTAATGCCCTTTTTCGATGAATTCCCGGGCGGAATTGGCGGCAATCGCCCCATCGGCGGCGGCGGTAACTACCTGGCGGAGCGATTTAGCCCGAATATCACCGGCGGCGAAGATCCCGGGGGCCGAAGTTTTCATGTTTTCATCCGTAATAATGAAACCGCGCTCATCCAATTTGACGACCCCTTTGACCGCTTCGACGTTGGGGTGGTAGCCGATATACACAAAAACCCCGTCAGTTTGGACCGTTGATTTTTTGTTGCTTACCAGGTCCTTGAGCACGATCCCGGTCACGGTCTTATCCCCGATGATCTCTTCAACGGTTGAATGCCAGTGAAAATAGATCTTGGGGTGGCTTTGCGCTTTTTCGGCAACGATCCGGTCGGCCCGCAGTTCGTCGCGCCGGTGGATGATCGAAACTTTGCCGGCGTAGCGGGTCAAAAAGAGCGCTTCTTCCACGGCCGAATTGCCGCCCCCGACCACGACGATGTTTTTGTCCTGGTAAAACGCGCCGTCGCAAACCGCGCAATAGGAGACCCCCCGGCCGGTGAAGGTCTCTTCGCCCGGGACCCCCAGCTTGGCCGGTTCGGACCCGGTGGCGACGATCACCGCTTTGGCGAAATGGGCCTGTCCGTCGACGGTGACTTCCCGAAAATGCTTGCCGTTTTTGACCCCAACCGCGCGCCCCCAAATGATTTTCGGAAAGAGCTTTTTGATCTGGTTCTCCAACCGCTGGGCCAGCTCCTGTCCGGAGATCCCGTCGGGGAAGCCGGGGTAGTTATCGATCTGATAGGTGGTGGAGGCCAGCCCGCCCAGGATCATTTTTTCGATCAGCAGGACGTTAAGCCTGGCCCGCAGGGCGTAAAGGGCGGCGGTCATGCCGGCCGGCCCGCCGCCGATAATGATCAGATCGTAAGGCTTTTGCTCTTCAATGATGATCGACTGCTGCGGTTTGGTTTGTAATTTTGTCGGCATATTATTTGTTGATGATCAGCTTGCTTTTTCCGACCAGGGAGATCTTCCGGTCCTTGAGCGAGACCCTGACCTGGTCGCTGGTCAGCTTGTTGGTCCCTTGCTCGGCCCGCGAATTGCCGAAAAGGATAATGTTCTGGTCGTCGGTAAAGTAGTCGGCGGCGTCTCCCCAGGCGTTGATGTCGCGATAAGCGATCCGGACCTCGTTCTTAAGCTTTAATTTCTTTTTCTGTTGGTAATATTGGACCGCTTTGGCGGTGACCCTGGCGTCCTGCCAGCTGATGCGCGGGTTGCCGTTGGCGGTAAAGATATCCTGCGCGCCGGTCACGCTGAATGTCTCGGCTTCCAGGGTGAGCGGAATACTGCCGGCCGGCGCGATGACTATTTTCGGCGAGCCGGACAGGGTCATCATTTTAAATTCGACGTCGCCGCTCAAGGTCTCGGCGTAAGCGGAGGCGTCCCCCTTGTTCAGCATAATTCCCCCCTGGCAGAGGAGTTTTTGGTCGGCCAGCCGCCAGCGGAGATTCTTGGCCTTGAACCAGTAACCGAGCCCTTTTTTGTATTCCTTGGGGAAAGAAAAGAACGAGAGCTTGCCGGTCCTGATCGAACTAAGCAGCTGGTTGATCTTGCCGGCGGAGGCCAGGTCGTAGCCGACCGGATTGTCGAGATAGATCTCTTTCTTGTCTTTTTCCCAGAGGGCGGCGGGGGAGGAGAAGCGCAAGACCGGTTTTCCTTTATTAAAGAAAGTCCCTTCCACGTTTTGCAGGGCGGCGATCCCGGCATTTTTATTGAGCATGCCGGTGTCGGCTTCCAATTGCCAGTATTTGACCCCGTTGACGACCTCTTCGACCGTGACTTTTTTGAAGATCAGGTCGGCTTTCTTTTCCTGTTCCTTCAGAGAGTTATAGATCCGGCTGGAGACGTCCTCCTTCGGGACGAAGATCGCCCAGTAGAAGATCCAGACGAAAAAGACCACCGCCAGGATCGGTATTAAAGTTTTAAATCTCATAAAATTTAGTTAACTCCCCGAATAACCGCGCAATTAATTGCGCGGTTATAGCAAGGAAACCGCGACGATACTGTCGCAGGTTTCCATTTTAGTATCCCAACGCCCTCAACCTGACCGCTTCCATGGTTTCCAGGAAGCCTTTCCATTTGTCCCCTTTACGGTTGTAGCCTTCCCCCAGCAGCAGGTGGAGCGCGGCGACGTTGCTGTCGATCGCCAGCCCTTTTTTGGTGACCTCCATGGCGGTGTCGGTTTCGTTGAGTTCCCCGTAGATCAGCGCCTGGTAGCCGTAACCCCAGACGTTATAAGGATCGATCTTGAGGACATTTTCCAGTTCCCGGATCGCTTCTTTTTTCCGTTCGTTGAAGTAGTAGGCGAAGGCAAGGCGGAAGCGGAGCCGCCAGTCGCTGGGACTGTCGGTGACTTTTTTCTCGTACATTTCCAGCCCCTTTTTCTTAAACGAAGGGTCTAGTTCGACGGTCTTTTTAAGGTTGTTCCAGCCGTCCTGCAGGTTGTTAGTGTAAGCCATGGTGATCGCCAGATCGAAGCGGGTAGCGGCATCGTTCGGATTGGCCTTGACCGCCGCTTGTTTGGTCTCCAGCTCTTTCTGCAGTTCGGGCGTGATCCGCCAGGCCTGGGCGGAAAAAGCTGTAAGCAGTAAGCAGCAAGCGGTAAGCAAAAACAAGCCTCTTTTTATATTCATTTCTTCCCTCCCAGTATTTTAGCGACGATGTTAGTGGTCGAGCGGCCTTTGATCGGCGGAATGACGACAACTTTGCCGCCAAGCGCTTCGACCAGTTTTTTCTCCGGCAGGTCGTTAACGTTATAGTCCCCGCCTTTGACGTGAATATTGGGTTCGACCGCTTTGATCAGATTATCGGGCCGCAGTTCGCCAAACAAGATGACATAGTCGACGCATTCCAGGGAGGCCAGGATCTCCGCCCGTTCCAGTTCCGAGACGTAAGGGCGGGCTGGTCCTTTGAGGGCGGCGACCGACTTGTCGGTGTTGACCCCGACGATCAGAATGTCGCCGAGCTTTTTGGCTTCGCGCAGGTAGCGGACGTGGCCGAGGTGGAGGATATCGAAACAGCCGTTGGTGAAGACGATCTTCATCCCTTCGTTTTTCAGGTTCTTGGCGATCGGCCCGATCTCCCGGCGGGTCTTGATCTTGCGGGTGACCGGCTCATGCCCGGCCAGCGATTCTTCCAGCTCTTCCCGGAAACAGGGGGCGGTCCCGATCTTGCCAACGACAACCGAGCCGGCGAAGTTGGAGAGGAGGGCTGCTTCCCGCGTCGAGGCGCCGGCCGCCAGGGCCAGGGTCAGGGTGGCGATCACGGCGTCGCCCGCGCCGGTGATGTCGAACACTTCGCGGGGGACCGCCGGGAAGGTCTTGGCCTCTTTGGCGTCGAAGAGGGTCATGCCGTCGCGTCCCCGGGTGACCAGGACATAGCGGCTTTTGGTTTTCTGCAGGAGGTTTTTACCCGCTTGCCGCAGGGTTTCGTCGTCTTTGATCTCGACCCCGGCGGCGACAATTGCTTCCCGTAAATTTGGGGTGATGATAGTGACCCCGGCGTATTTGGCGTAGTCATTTCCTTTCGGATCGACAGCGACCGGCTTTTTGTGGGCTTTGGCCAGCTTAATGGTCGTTTGGCAAATCGTTTTGGTGACCAATCCTTTTTCGTAGTCGGAGATAACGATCGCGTCAACGCGGGGGATCAGTTCCTTGAGCCGTTTAACGATCTGTTGGGTTAGGGCGAGAGAGAGGATCGATTTGTCTTCCCGGTCGACCCGGACGACGTGCTGGGAGGCGGCGATGATTCTCGACTTGAGGATGGTCGGCCTAACATCGTCGACAATGATGAAATTGGTGCTGACGTTGATCTTTTTCAGGGCGTTGAGGAGTTTTTCGCCCGAGCTGTCCCGGCCGATGATCCCGATCAGGTAGGGGGTACCGCCCAGGGCGGCGATATTGGCGGCGACGTTGCCGCAACCGCCGGGGACATGGGTCGTCTTTTTAACGTCGGCGATCGGGACCGGCGCTTCCGGCGAGATCCGGGAGACCGTGCTCCAGATATGCTCGTCGAGCATCAGGTCGCCGACGATCAGGACTTTTTTACCGGCAAAATTTGAGATGTATTTTTTTAGGTTGTCCAAGGTTTGATCCTTTCCTTCAAAGGTGCTTATGTAATGGTATAGGAGCGGGGGTTATTTTTCAAGAGCTGATCGGCCAAGGAGCCAGTCGGCCGCCGCTGACAGGTCGGAGGCGATAAAGTCGGCCGGTTTCCGGAGCTTGTTTTTTGATTCGGCCCCCAGGCCGGTCAGGACCAGGATCGTTTTGGTCCCGGCGTTCTCCCCGGCTTCAATGTCGCTCGGCTTGTCGCCGATCATATAGGAGCGGCTAAGGTCGAGCTGGTGTTCACGGGCCGCTTGCTTCAGCAGACCGGGGGAGGGTTTGCGGCAGTCGCAATCATCTTTATAAGGGTAAACCCCGTGTTCGGGGTGGTGGGGGCAGTAGTAAGCGCCATCAAGGTGAGCCCCTTTTGCCAGCAGGAGCTTGTGCATCGTTTTATCGATCGTCTGGAGCATATCTTCGGAGATAATTCCCCGGGCGACCCCCGATTGGTTGCTGATGATGATCACCGGCCAGCCGGCTTCGTTCAGTTTTTTGATCCCCTCGATCGCTCCCGGCAGGAATTCGATCTCCCGGGGAGAGCTTAAGTAGTGGGCGTCCAAAATGACCGTACCGTCACGGTCGAGAAAGACGGCTTTACTTTTTTCAGCCATATCGCGATAATTATAACATAATCTACAAAGAAGAGTCATTGTAGACTATTATCGCGAAACCGGGCGTTGGCTACCGGCTGGACATACAGGCGCTGGAAAAATAGTTATTCAAAACAGAAAGAATAGTTCTTTTTTATTTGACGGTTGATATAACTGATCGCTAGACTCTTCTCTTGATAGAGACGGCCCCAGAAATAGGCCGCTTCTTTGATCAGAAATTTTTTCAATTCGCACAACAGCCGGGCAGGTTCGGTGGAACGGCTCCTAACTGTTTCATAATAGCACTGGCCGCCGCAGAGCTTTTTGGCGGCGCATTTCTCACATTTGGCCAGGAAGCCGGCCTGCGCCGCCGGCGGTGGGTTTTTAATTCCCTTAACAACGTTGCCAAGCGAAGTCTCCGGCAGCCGGCTGAAAGAGGGGCACAGGAAAATATCGCCTCCGGCGTCTACATAAAAATAATCCAGCCCGGCCGGACAGCGCCGGGTTTGCTCCGCGCCGGCGTAGGTCCGCAGCAGGAATTTGCCCAGGTAATCACCCGGATTAAAAAGCGAAAAGAAATAGCCGTAATCGTTTTCTTTAATGATCTTTTTCAGGATAAAGTCGGTCAGGGCGCGATATTCTTTTTTGACTTTTTTCAGCCGGTCGGCGGTCAGCTTGAATCTCCGATCGCTGCCGCGGTACGGTTTGACGATGATGCGGCGAAAGCCGAGCAAGTAAAGCCCCTTGAGCCGGTAGGTCAAGAGGGGATCGTCATAAGTAAAAGTTGAATTGGCATTGTCGATCAGAGAAAAGGCCTTCTGCTCTTTCAATTCGCCGATCAGCCGCAAAACACGGTCGCCGCTGCCGCGGCCGGACCGATCCCGGCGGTTGATGTCATTGAGGAGCGGAAAGCCGTCGAAGGTAAGCGAGAAACGGATCAGCCGCCGGCGCCGTTTGTTTAATTTTTTGATCCGGGCGATGAGACCGGGCGTCAAAAGCGTGCCGTTAGTCGTGAAATGCAAGAAGATCTTGTCGTTTTTGCGGGCGATGACATATTCGGCGAGCCGTTCGATCAATTCAAAATTTAGCAGCGGTTCGCCGGTGCCGGTAAAATCCACACAATATTCTTGGGGCGGCGGCGACTGTTTCCGGTAATAGTCCAGAAAGAAATCAATGGCTTTGACAGCCGATTCATAGCTCATTTTCTGCGGCTGCCGGTGCTTTTGCGCTGCGAAACAATAGCGGCAGTTGAGATTGCAGCCCGAACAGTTTTCCAGGCTGATGGTGACAACGCGTTTTTGAAGTGTTGATTTGGTTGCCATGTTAGCAATAAACCCTGACCGGGTTGAGGTTCGGGCCCGGTTTTAATGGAATATAAGAAAAACGATATTGCCCTCTGGAGCTATTTTCATGGCGTAATTTAATAAGGGCGCCTGCTTTTTTGACGATGTCCCTGGTGAATCTCGTCGGATCAGTGATTACTCCGGCGGCGATCATGCTAAGCAGCGTGTTCAAATAATAAAGACTATCTTTAGGCAGCCGCTTGACAATCGCTTTTTGCACGCTATAAGACTTGTTGAGAAGTTTTAGCGCGAAATCATCGGTAATCTCGTCCGGCTGGAGGCCAGGGGTTTGATTGGTATCAAACGATTTGAGGAAGACGGCCGCTTCTTTGTCGGCGGCAGCTTGAACGGTGTTAACTCTGTTAGTGTTTACCGGCTGCGGCATTTATTTGCTCCCCGGCGCCAGCCGATTCTCGACCGCCTCGGTCAACTGCGTTAGGGAATCGGTTCTGACTTTATCCAACAACTCTTTTAATCGCGCTTTAAGCGGACCGTTCCAGGGCAGGGTGGCGATAAAATCCGCCAGGCGGTCTTTGTCGAGCAGGAGATATTTTCTGGCTGATTCTTCAGCGCCTTCTTCATTTATTCCAGCGCTTCTAATCCTGTTGTTGCCCGGCGGGTCGGCGATCGGTTCCAGTTCGATCGGGATTAAACTATAATTTGGATCGAGATAGCCGACCGTAAAACCGGGGGTTAGGTCATGGAACCGAGGCCGGTCGACGCCCGGCGCTGTTTCTTGCGGTTCTTCAAAAAGTATCGGGCCGGGTTCTTGCAGGATGGCAGACAGACCCTGATCGAGAGTGAGTCCGGCCAGGTCGGCGAGCGCCGCCAGCTCGGCCGCCAGTCCCCGGGCTGTCTGCTGGGAGGTTGCGGTGTTGCGGCCGCTTTCCTTTAGCCGGTATTGAGTGATTGCTTCAAAATGAGCGACCGGTTTAGCGCCGGCCGGTTTGTCATCCGCCGCAGCCAGAAAGATTTCGTTGCGGTCAAAATATAAAAGATAGCGTTTCAGCAATTCAACAAAGGTCTTGGCGGCCAAACGCGGACCCTGCTTGTTGGGCGAGATCACGGGAAGCCATCGAATCTTGGCCAGCAACACCCGCTGCCGGTCAAAGTTTTCTTTTTCCCGTCCGGCCGGAACCGGCTTGAGCAGCGCCGGGATATCCTTGGTTATGACCTCTCGCCTGGCTTCTTCGAAGACCAGACGAGGGACATCTTTATCGTTAATCCCGGCCATGCGCGCCAGCGTGGCGATATCCCGCGCGGCATCGCTGCCCGCTTCGGCCTGTAGCCGCAAGATCTCGTCGTTAAGCATCAGCTTTTGGTCATCAGGGACGAACGAAAGATTTTGCAGGCGCGCCAGCGCGTCTTCCTTTAACAACACGACATCGTAATTGAGCGGCTCGGCCAGGCCCAATCCAACCAGCATTCTTTTTGCGTAGGCCGGGGCGGTCTCGGCCACCACCCGCCGGTAATGATCGTACCCAACGATGATATTGGCGGCCAGGAATTTGAACTCTCCGCTGTCCAGAGAGGTTAAATCTGTTTCGGAGTAGCCGGCCCGCCGCCTTGTGTTTTCATAACCTGCTTTAACGTTCAGAAGCATTCTGATTTTATTAAGCAGCGTTTTTTTGTCCGCTTGTTTGGGGGAGAGGGCGAAAATTCCTGCTTTCAGCTCGTCTACCGATAACTTAAATTTATCGCGCACTTCGGTATCGCTGGGCGGCGAATTGGCCACGGACAAGCTAAACTCATCGACTCCGGCATGAAAATAGCTGTCAAGATCGTCTTCTATATTATCGGCTAACGGCCGGCCCTGATAGGTGTTGGCCGGATTGGCGTAGATCCGGAAAAAATGACGGACAAAATCCTCCAGCTTGTAGCCTTCCACCAGACCGTCTTCGTATTCACGAAAGAGCTGGAAGGCCCGGCCGCGGTCCAGAGGATTGGTATAACAGGTCGTGGCGGCAAAGCGAATATGCCATTTGTCGATCAAATGGTTGCCCCGGTTACGCTCATCCGCTGACAGCGCGTTGGCGCCGTAGACCACGCAGCCGATTTGGTGCAGGCGTTGCGCGGCCGCCTGCTCTTCTGCATCATTTTTGAATGGGCGGGCCAGCAGGATCCTGGCTTCGGCCAAATATTTATCGGTGACAGCCCTTAATCGCGCATAGTCCGGCCGATTGTTCTCCGCAGCTTTATCAATCGGCGCAGGGGCGGGTGGAACGGCTTTTGTTCCGGGCGGGATTTCAGCCGGAACGCTCAATTTATCCTGCCTGCTCAAGGTAACCCGGCCGCCGCCTTCATAGAAAGTGTTCCGCGAGCCGCCGCCGCCCCGGTTGGGAGCGGGAGCGCCGCTGCTTTCAACGACTATCGCGACATTATCGGTCTGTTTGATGGTGCTTCTATAAACCGTGAGCTTTTCTTCCCTTAATTTCGCCAGCTCCTGAGAGTCTTCGATGGCTATTCCGGCGACCAGGACCATCGGGTCGAGCAGGTCGGCCCGCAACTCCGAAACCGGCTGCCAGCCGGCATAATTGCCCAGCAAAACCGCCTGGCGGTTCTCGTTATAAATCGCCAGGTCGTCGTGATCAGAATATCTGGCCACCACCAGCCGGTTGTCTTCACCGAGCATTTCAGGATAAAAGAGCAGAATGCCGAGCGCCCCGATGCCCCGGAGCGTGCACTCCTGGCCGCCCGGGCCGACCAGCTTCGGCCGGCCGTTAACTTTTAATTCTCCGCTGATAATTGAGGTCAGATATTTGGCGTTCGGGTCATACTTTGATTTCGATTCGATCAGGCCGATCAGTTTTCGCTTTTTTTCTTCGAGGTTCATACTTTGGTCGTGCGCCGCCGGTTCATACTCTTTGACCCAGCCGGCGATTTCCGCCTGTAAAATCGGAAGCGGGATGCTCGGATTCGGCATCAGATAAACGGTGTCCCGCGACCGCTGATCCCAGAAATCGGCTGCAAATAAAAACGCGAGGAGTTTGGGATCAACCCGGTTGCCTGGTTTGCCCAGATCGGCCAGGTATTGGTCAAGCCAGGTTTTGCCCTCCTGCCGCAGGCCGGCAAGTTTTTGTTGAGCGGCCTTTCGCTCGGCGGGAGAGAGCGGGTTGGGTTTGCCTGCGGGTTTGACCGACATCTCTTCCCAGGGAGAAGTTTCCGAGCTCGCGTTGGGACTGACTGTAAAGCCGGCGTTAACATCGAAACGTGGTTCGGCGGAAAAAACGGCGTTTTGGCTCGCGGAACGGGCACCGCCCGACGCTTTATTTATTTTTTCGACCAGGCGATCGATTTCTTCCTTGCCCGGCGGTGAATTATCGGCTGTTTCAGCTGCCGGGTTAACCAGCAGTGGTTTCCCGGCTTTTCCGTTGGGCGGAGGCGGGGTGAGTGTTTGGCCGGTTGGGTTTCCGGGAGTTGAGGAAGTCCTTGTTAGTCTTCTCAATAGGCTGTCCTGGCCGCAGCCGCCGACAGCCACTGTATGCAGCGCGGCCGAGAAAAGAAAGGTCCGGGCCAGCCGGTTTCTGAATAACGAGCCGATTCTAAGATTAATCATTTATTTTATTTACTAATATCAAATTGCACACAAAAATTTACGTATGTCACTACAGATCAGTGATATAACTAAAATAGCCGTTTTGCCATCACAGGGGTTAATGAATTAGTTGTTGTACCGTTCCCTAATTGACCATCGGCATTCTTTCCCCAAGCCCAGAGAATGCTGAATGACCAGGTCGTATTTAATGCCAAAGAGAAACTGCCCCCAGCACTAATTGCCGTGACCCATCCCAAATCGGAAACCATGATTGGCTTTGATGAATCGGTTGTCGTACCGTTCCCTAATTGACCATTGATATTCTTTCCCCAAGCCCAGACAGTGCCATCGTCTATCAGTGCCAAAGACGAGCTACATCCGGCACTGATTGCTGTGACCTGCCTTAAACCGTAAACAGTAACGGGGATTGACGAATTAGTTGTCGAGTCGTTCCCTAATTGTCCCCAAAAATTATATCCCCAGGCCTTGACCGTTCCGTCATGCAATAAAGCCAAAGAGTGATCGCATCCGGCACTGATCGCCATAACTTCCCCCAAACCGGAAACCATGACGGGCGTTGACGAATCGGTTGTCGTACCGTTCCCTAATTGTCCCAAAATATTACTCCCCCAGGCCCTGACCGTTCCGTCATGCAATAAGGCCAAAGAGTGATCGCCGCCGGCACTGATTGCTGTGACCTGTCTTAAACCGTAAACAGTTATGGGAGTTGGCGAACTAGTTGTCGCACCGTTCCCTAATTGTCCCCAATAATTAAATCCCCAAGCCCTGACCGTCCCGTCACGCAATAATGCCATAGAGTGAAGGCCTCCAGCACTGATTGCCGCGACTTCCCTCAAACCGGAAACCATGACGGGGGTAGGTGAATTAGTTATTGTGAGATCCCCTAATTCACCATTATGATTAGACCCCCAGGCCCTGACCGTCCCGTCACGCAATAATGCCATAGAGTGAAAGTCTCCAGCATTGATTGCCACGACTTCCCTCAAACCGGAAACCATAATGGGTGTTGCTGAAGGGCTTGACGTTGTCTTGCCGTTTCCTAATTGGCCAAAATAATTACTGCCCCAGGCCCAGACCGAACCATCATCTTTTAGCGATAAGGAGTGATAGGCCCCGGCACTAATTTTATTCTCCGGCGGCGTTGACTTACTGCCTTTGATCGATCCGCTTGGTGATAGAGCGGATATTTTTTTACTTATATCTTCAGCGTTATAGAATATATAACTGAAAGCTGCAGCTGCCGAAACTATCCCGGCTCCTATTGCGCCCCATCTTTTCCAGGGACAACCGCGGAGCCGTTCATCTTTTCTGTTAATATTAGCCAGTTCCATTCTAGTTGTGGTGAGTCTTGTGGTTACTCTTTCAATTGCCATTTTATTTCTCTCCTGAATTTCCGATCCCAAGTATTTATCGGTAAAAAACAAGCCAAATTTCATTGAGAATTCAACGAATATGATATAATACCCGAGCTATGTACGCCGATTCACTGGCTAATATGATCAATGAATTGCAAAAGCTCCCCGGGATCGGGCCCAAGTCGGCCCAGCGGCTTGCTTTTCATTTGTTAGGCTGTACCGACAAGGGGATCGCCGACCTCTTGGGTGCGATCCGTTTGGCCAAGGAGACCATCCGCCACTGTTCGGTCTGTTTCAACATCACCGACATTGACCCCTGTAAGGTTTGTGCCGATACCAATCGCGACTCTGCCTCTCTTTGCGTGGTCGCCGAGCCGAAAGATCTGGTGGCAATCGAGCGTTCTGGTGTGTATAATGGCAAATATCATGTCTTGGGCGGAGTGATCTCCCCTCTGGATGGAATGGACCCGGAAAGTTTGAGGATCAAAGAATTACTTACCCGCCTCGGTAAGGAAGAGATAAAAGAGATCGTTTTGGCGGTCAATTCCACGACCGAAGGAGAAGCGACTATTATCTACCTGACCAGGTTGATCAAGCCCCTGGGGATTAAACTGACCAGGATCGCTTACGGTCTGCCGGTTGGAGCGGATATGGATTACGCCGATCCGGCGACTCTTTACAAAGCCCTGGAAGGGCGAAGAGAGGTAATGTCATGAACTTATTAAAATGGTACTGGGGGACTTGGTGGCAGATCATGGCCCGCCCGATTTATTTCTACGCTAAGCTGGCCGAGGAAAATTGGAAAGAGAAGTCTTATTCCTTTTTCCTGGTTACCGCCTGGCTTCTTTCTTTCGCCCTGACCCTGGCGATCTTCTTTTTCCAGTATCTGCCGATCGGCCAGACCCTGATCGAAGGGATTACCGGTTATAAATTGATCCTGATCATGCCGGTGATGATTACCCTGGCTTTTGTCTTTTTCCTGATCACCTTTTTTATCCTGGCCGGTTTATTGGTCGTCGGCTTAACGGCCACTTTTTTTGCCCTGGCCTACGTTTTTCATTATGTTTATCTAATGTTGGGAGGGAAGGGGTCGGCCCCGCGGACCCTGCAATGTCTTTTTTACAGTTCCGCTTTCCTGCTTGGCGCGTTCCTGATGGTTATCGTTGCTTTCCTGACCCGCTACGAGCTCTTGTCGTTCGAGCTTTTCCGGGTCGGTTATAATTTTATTTTCGTGCTGATGATCGTTTACGTTTATGGAATTTGGGCGGTGGTCGGCCGCCGAGTTTACGGCGTGCCTAAGTGGAAAGCCTTTGCCGGCGCGCTGGTCCCCGTGGTAATAATGTTGATTTTTGTGTTCGTGTTTGATAAAATCGGAATGGAAAGGTTGAAATCATGGATAACACCGTTGAAATAAGATGGCATGGACGTGGCGGACAAGGGGCTAAGACCGCAGCGCTTCTCTTAGGAGAAGCGGCAATGTCTCTGGGTAAGTACATTCAGGCGTTTCCGGAATATGGACCGGAAAGGATGGGGGCCCCGGTTGCTTCGTTTAACCGGATCTCCAGCCAGCCGATCAATCTCCACTGTTCGATCACCAATCCCAGCCTGGTCGTGGTCCTTGACCCGACCCTGATGGGAAAGGTCGACGTGACCGAAGGCCTGCCGGCCGATGGTTCGATCATTGTCAACACTACTTTGGCCCCGGCGGAGATCAAAAAACAGCTGGGGAAGGGGATCAAGGTCTTTACCGTTGATGCTTCCGGTATTTCCAAAGCAACGATCGGACGAGATATCCCCAATACCCCGATGCTGGGGGCCCTGGCCAAGGTCAGCGGCCTGCTTGAGTTCGACATGATGATGAAAGATATGGAAAAGAAACTGTCCGAAAAATTCAAGAATAAACCCGAGATCGTCAAAGGGAACCTGGAAGCGATCGAACGGGCGTATAACGAGGTACACGGAGAATGACAGAAAAACCAGGCTGGAAAAAATTGCCCCAGGGAGATGTTGTTCAGGCGGGGACCGCGGAAGCCTTTGAGACCGGCGATTGGCGGAGCGAGCGGCCGACCTGGCATCCCGACCGTTGCATCCAGTGTCTGCAATGCTGGATCTATTGTCCCGACTCTTCGATCATAGTTAAAGACGCGAAAATGACCGGCATCGATTACAAACATTGTAAGGGATGCGGGATCTGCGCGAAAGAATGCCCCGTGAAGCCGGAAAAGGCGATCACGATGGGGCCGGAAGGAAAGTAGTATGGTTAAGGTTGTAGCAAAAACAGGCAATGAGGCGATGGCGGAGGCGATGCGCCAGATCAATCCCGATGTTGTCGCGGCTTACCCGATCACTCCGGCGACCGAGATCGTCATGATCTTCGCCAAGTACGTGGCCGATGGATTGGTTGATACCGAATTTGTGGCGGTCGAGTCCGAGCATTCCGCGATGTCGGCGTGCGTCGGCGCTTCCGCGGCCGGCGGCCGGGTCATGACCGGGACCTCTTCGCAAGGCTTGGTCTATATGTACGAGATCTTGCCGATCGCCGCTTCACTCCGTTTGCCGATCGTCATGTGCGACGTCAACCGGGCGATCTCCGGGCCGATCAATATCCATTGCGACCATTCCGATACGATGGCGGCCAAAGACTTCGGCTGGGTCCAGATGTTTTCCGAAAATTCCCAAGAAGCCTACGATGGTCTGATCCAAGCGATCCGGATCGCCGAAGATCCCCGGCTCCGCTTGCCGACCATGGTTACGACCGACGGTTTTATCATCAGCCACTGCATGGACAAGATCGAACTCCTTGATGACGCCGACGTTAAGAAATTCGTCGGGGCCGAACGCAAGGCCGAGGTCCGCTTGTTGGACCTCGACAAGCCGGTGACCATCGGCCTGATCGACCTTCAGGATTATTACTTCGAGCACCGCTGCCAGGTCGCCGACGCGATGAAAAACGCCAAACAAGTCATTTTAGAAGTGGCTGACGAATTTGCCAAAAAGTTCGGCCGCAAGTACGGCTTGATCGAAGGCTACCAGCTTGATGACGCCGAATATGTTGTGGTTGCCCTTGGTTCGACCTGCGGCACCGCTAAAGTGGTCGTTGACGAAATGCGGGCCAAAGGGGTTAAAGCCGGCCTGCTCAAGATCCGGGTCTTCCGGCCGTTCCCGGCGGAAGAAATTACCGCCGCGCTTAGCAAGGCCAAAGCGGTCGCCATCCTTGACCGGTCAGACACCTGGTCGGCGCAGGGGGGGCATGTTTTCACCGAGGTTCGTTCAGGCATGTTTGATCTTAAGGTCCGGCCCAAAATGATCAATTACATTTATGGATTGGGCGGCCGCGAGATCAATCTGGACCACATCCGCCAGGTCTTCGGCGAGCTCCAGAACGTTGATAAACAGCCTTTAGTCCAATATTTAGGAGTAAGAGAGTAATGGCAAATTTAAAGGAATTATCCAAAAGACAAGACCCCTTAACCGGCGGCCATCGGCTTTGTCCCGGCTGCGGCGCCTCGATCGTCGTTCGCCAGGTCCTGCTCGCTTCGAAAGACCCGGTAGTGGTCGTTTCCGCGACCGGTTGTCTGGAAGTTTCGACCACGATTTTCCCGTATGCCGCCTGGCAGGTTCCCTTCCTGCACAACGCGTTTGAAAACGCCGCCGCGACGATGTCGGGGGTTGAGGCCTACTACCAGTTCCTGAAACGAAAAGGGAAGACCTCCCAGCACATCAATTTTGTCGCTTTTGGCGGCGACGGCGGGACCTACGATATCGGGCTGCAGTCCCTTTCCGGCGCGCTGGAGCGAGGACATGACCTGACTTACGTTTGCTACAACAATCAGGCTTACATGAACACCGGTATTCAGCGATCGAGCGCCACGCCGAAAGGGGCGAACACGACCACGGAACCGGCCGGCAAGATCAAGCAGGGGAAGATGATGAACCGCAAGGATCTTACCGAGATCATCGTTGCGCACGCCATTCCTTACGTCGCTCAAGCGACGGTCGGGAACTGGGCCGACCTGACCCGCAAAGCCGAGAAAGCGTTTTCGATCCGCGGACCGAAGTTTCTCAATGTTCTTCAACCGTGCCGTTTAGGCTGGGCGTACAAGCCGGAAGATACCGGAGTTGTCGGTCGTTTGGCGGCGGAGACCTGTTTCTGGCCGCTCTATGAAGTCGAGAACGGCGTTTACAAAGTGACCAAACCGCGGGAAAAGAAACCGGTGACCGAGTTCCTGAAAACCCAGGACCGGTTTCGCCATCTTTTCAAACCCGGGAACGAGCAGTTGATCGCGGATATTCAAGCGGAAGTCGACCAGCGCTGGGCATTGCTTTTGGCCAAGGAAGCCCCGGCGAAGGCGGCGGGATAAGAGGAGGATAGTATGAACAAGAAGCAATTGGCGGGAAAAGTCGCGGATAAATCTGATTTGACCAAAGCTCAAGCGGAAGCTCTGATCGACGTTGTTTTAAAAGAGATCGAAGAAGCGTTAACCCGTAATGACAAAGTCAGACTGGTTGGGTTCGGTAATTTTGTGGTCAGAAAGCGGAAGGGCCGTATTGGCCGGAACCCGCAGACTGGAGCGCAGATCACCATCGATGATTCCAAATCTCCGGCTTTCGTTCCGGGGATCAATCTCAAGAACGCGATCAAAGGCAAACCGAGCGCTTGACGACTCTTGATGAAGAGTTAAGCAGTCTATTAGAGGTCCTGCCGCCGCTGGTCAAGCAAGCGATAGTCGCTCATCCCGAGATCAAAGGCTTGGTCGAGGTTGTTTTGGACCTCGGTAAACCGGCCGAAGCCCGTTTTTCCCACAACGTTCATTATTTCCCCGAAATGACGACCTCCCAGGACGACATCGATCATGTTGTCGGTAAAGTCGGCGATTTTACAACTGATAACCGGGCCGGGGTGGAACGGACTTTGCACCGAATATCTTGTATCCGCAACCGGCGGGGGAAGATCATCGGTTTGACCTGCCGGGTCGGCCGGACCATCATCGGCACCATTGATATTATCAGGGACGTTGTCGAATCAGGGAAAAACGTCCTCTTTGTCGGACCGCCGGGAAGCGGGAAGACCACCAAACTGCGCGAAGCGGCCCGGGTCTTGAGCGAACAGTTCAAGAAGCGGGTGATCGTGGTCGATACCTCCAACGAGATCGGCGGCGACGGCGATATTCCCCACCCGGCGATCGGCAGCGCCCGCCGGATGCAAGTTCCATCCCCGGATTTTCAGCACAAGGTCATGATCGAAGCGGTTGAGAACCACATGCCGGAAGTCATTATTGTGGACGAGATCGGGACCGAAGCGGAAGCGGCCGCCTGCAAGACGATCGCCGAACGGGGCGTCCAGCTGATCGGCACCGCCCACGGGGTGACTTTCGGTAATATTATCAGCAATCCGACCCTGACCGACCTGGTCGGCGGGATCCAATCGGTTATTTTAGGCGATGAAGAAGCCAAACGCCGCCATACCCAGAAAGCGGTCCTGGAAAGAAAAGGGCCGCCGGCGTTCGATATCGCCGTCGAGATCCAGGAGCGCGACAAGTTCGCGATCTACGGCGATGTTGCCCGCTCGGTCGACGCGATCCTGCGCGGCTTCCCGATCCAGCCGGAGATCCGGGTCCGCAAACCGGACGGCAAGATCGAAATTTCGCAAAAAGCGCTCGAACCGATGGAAATGCCCTCGGATGAAGAGCTTATCCGGGGCGAGGCGGAAAAGGGCGACGGCCCGGTCCGTATTTATCCTTTTGGCGTCAATAAACAGACTATTGAGCGCTCGCTCCGGGCGCTGCAGCTTCCCGCGGTTGTCGCGTCCGAGATCGATAACGCCGACCTGATCCTGACCGTCAGGTCTAAAGCCAGGGCGGGGACTAAGATCATGCTGGCGGCGGAAGAGAGGAACATCCAGGTCCACGTGATCAAAAAGAACGTTTCCTCGCAGATCATCAAATTCCTGAAGTTTTATTTCGGCACGGCCGGGAAAGAAGAGAACGAAGCGGTCGCCATGCGGGAAGTGGAAGAGGCGATCGACGAGATCAGGAAAGGAAAGAAGGCGACCGATCTCAATCCCCAAAATTCCTACTTGCGCCGTCTCCAGCACCAGCGGGCCGATGAAGCGGGCTTGCATTCCGAGTCGGTGGGCGAGGAGCCGAAGCGGCGGGTCAGACTTTATCCCTGATAAACCAGAGGGTTGTAATTATTGTAACTGCGGCAGGGTATAAGTAGGGTACAGCTTTCTTTCCCGCATAAACAAATCTAATTTAGACCCTCGAACTATCATTGTGCGAAGGCCGGACAATACAAGATAATCTTCTAATGCTCTTTTCTCGTTTGGAAAAGAGGGGTCAATCCACGGTGGAACATAGCCTAACTCCCAAGCGTGAAGCCCGGAAAGAACTAATAAACTATCGATCCCCGCGTTGCTTGCCCCTAAAATATCTGTTTCCAATGTATCCCCAATCGCAAGGATGCGATTTTTGGGCAATCCATTGAGCCTTTGAAACGCAAGTTGATACATGTAAAAGAATGGCTTGCCGATGCCAATTGGGGTAATTCCAGTTTGTTCTTCAAATTGTTTGCCAATATAGCCGGGTCCGGATGATTGCGAACTGGTGTCTATTGGGATCATTTTATCGGTATTTACCAATAGTGCTGGTTTTCTTCCTTCTTTACATAATTTCCAGGCCAATGAATAATTTCTTAAATTATATTCTTCAACATGATGACCAAGGATTGCGGCTTCGGCTTCTAACGACTCAACCAATATGCCTCCGGCTCTTTTAACGTATTCCTCGGTAGCTTGATTGCCGACGCAAATCAGGGGTTTCCCTTTTAAGCCCAGCTCTTCCAAGGCGATTGATAGAGCGCTACCGGCTGTGATTACATGCTTTTCATCAGTTTTAACGCCCTGAGCCGCTAGTTCACTACAGAGCTGCTCCGGTAAATGGCTCGCGGTGTTTGAAAAGATAAACACTTCTTTGCCTTGATCCTGTAATTCTCTCAAGGCTTTATATGCCCTGGGGAAGGGAGCGGTGGCTGTTCTAAGCACGCCATAATTATCGACTAGAACAGCACTGTATTTGTTTGTTATATGAAATAAGGTTGGATTTGTTTTCATAAGACCCATCGATGTTTCGTTAAACTTTGCGGTTAATTTCAGCGGTATTATGTTTTTTTATAAACCAGGTGCTTCTGCCAGTTTTTATCGTCGGTCGCTGGGTAATCGGTCCGGTAGTGGGCGCCTCTCGATTCTTGGCGGTCAAGGGCCGCTTTAGCGATCAATTTTGAGATCAAGAGCATATTCTTCAATTCCAGTTCTTCAACTGAACCGACCGGGTAGATCAAATCTTTCTCCAGCTTTTCCAGTTTAAGCCGGGTGTTTTCCAAACTTTCCTGCGAACGGATAATTCCGGCCCCGTTCCACATCGCGGTTTTAATGATCAGCTTGTAACGTTGGATTTCGAAGTCTTTAAAACGCGGTTTAAGATTTGGCATTTGAGATTTTAGGCTTGTTTCGAATTTAGTTAGTATTTCGGATTTAGCCGCTAAAGCGGCCCGGTGGCCGAAGACCAGCCCTTCAAGCAGGGAATTGGAAGCCAGTCGGTTGGCGCCGTGGACCCCGGTGGAGGCGCATTCACCGGCGGCATAGAGACCGGGGATGTTTGACTGGCCGTCGATATCGGTCTTGATCCCCCCCATAAAATAATGGGCGGCCGGAGCGACCGGGATGTTGTCGCGGGTGATGTCGAGCCCGCGGTCAAGGCAGGTTTTGTAGATCATCGGGAACCGGTGCTTGATTTTTTCGGCGTTGATCCCTTTCAGAGAGAGGAAAACATGGTCTTCGCCGGTCGTTTTCAGCTCCTCGATGATCGCTCGCGAGACGACATCGCGCGGCGCCAGTTCACTGATAAATCGTTCGCCCCGGTTGTTTAACAGGACCCCTCCTTCGCCGCGGACCGCTTCCGAGATCAGAAAGCGGGGGAGGGCGACGATATCTTCAAATTGTTTGAACTGAACCAAGGCGGTTGGGTGGAATTGGACGAATTCCATGTCGGTCACGGCGGCGCCGGCCCGGTAAGCCATGGCGATCCCGTCACCGGTCGTAAAAGGCGGGTTGGTCGTATAAAGATAGATCTGGCAGACCCCGCCGGTCGCGACTAGGACCGCTTTGGCTTGATAGGTATTGACCAAGCCGGTTTTGCTCTCCAGCGCGCGGGCCCCGATACAGCGGCCATTGTCCATTAGCAGGTCGATCCCCATCATTCCCTGGTGAATTATGACCTTGTTTTCACTGACGACCCGGCGGCCAAGGGTCTTTTCGATCTCTTTGCCGGTCTCGTCTCCGGCGTGGAGGATGCGGCGGCGTTTATGCGCCCCTTCAAGGGCGAGGGCAAACTCGCCGCTGGCTTCGGTTTCGGCCCGATCGAAGCGGGCTCCCATTTGGATCAGTTCTTTGACCCGATCGATCCCTTCGGTGACCAGGATCCGGACCGCTTTTTCGTCGCATAATCCGGCGCCGGCGGCGATGGTATCTTCAAAATGGAACTCGGTTGAGTCGCGGAGCTGGTCGATAGCGGCGGCAATCCCGCCTTGGGCTTTTTCGGTGGCGCTTTCGCCGATTTTCCCTTTGGTCAGGATGACGACCCGTCCGTATTTACTGGCTTCGAGAGCGGCCGAAAGACCGGCAATCCCGCCGCCGATGATCAAAAAATCACAGGAAAAGAGGTTATCCGACATAAATTCATTATACACCAGGGGAGTGGAAAGTTAAATTAAAGTAGGCTATAATCTTGTCATGTTCGAATGGGTCGTCGATATCGTCCAATTTACCAATACCAGCCCGTTTTTTAAGGGGTTTGGCGCGTTAATTGTCGGGGTTGCGGCCTTGCTTTTTGCTTGGTGGATGAGGAAAAGATGGCAGGAACCATTGGCGGGGGGCTTTAAAGTCTTCATTGGCCTGGCAGTTTTTATTGTCCTATACGGATTGTTTATCCTGGTTTTTCAGCCTCATTGGTGGAATCCGCCATACTGAAATAATGTCAAATGACCAACCTGCCTGCCGGCGCCGAGCGAGTCCGCCGCAGGCGGACGAGTCGAGGCGTTGGGGGATCGTCTAACGGTAGGACTGCAGCCTCTGGAGCTGCGTATCGGGGTTCGAATCCCTGTCCCCCAGTCCTTCGACTCGGTCGCTTCGCTTCCTCGCTCAGGACAAGTTCCTCTTTCGAGTCGAAGGATGTCGAGCGAACGAAGTGAGTCGAGACTTCTAGATTACTTTATTAAATAAATCGGCTCTACTCCAACAACAGGGGCCAGCACCCAATTTAAGCACATAGTGCTTTGACTCTCAATCTGTAATTTTTAAAGTTTCTGAAGCCGAAGGCTCTTCGTCCGATCTTATTAGTAAATGTTGGTGTCATGGTCGAACTGCATTCTTTGCACTTGACCATTCCAGGGAATAGGAAATGTTTAGCCGGATGCCATTTTGGGACCAATTTCCGTTTGTGAAGCGCTTGATCTGCTCAAATTGTTTGCCACTGATTATTGGTTCATGAATACCCTGATAAATCTGACCATTATGCTATACTTTCTGGCATGAATAATATTTTAGCAAAGGCAAAAATAATGTTTTTAAGGGTCGGGT
>Ga0172379_10004051_pt1 | contig 22273 bp, 22 predicted proteins | sample GrowelOW334metaG_FD_119756 | JGI IMG/M metagenome (GOLD analysis project Ga0172379, IMG submission 119756) | Groundwater microbial communities from an aquifer near a municipal landfill in Southern Ontario, Canada - Groundwater well OW334 metaG | ecosystem: Environmental > Aquatic > Deep... | reverse complement strand
TTTGTCGGTGGGGATCTCAAACTGGACGATCTTCGGAGCATATTTGGACAAAGTCTTCCTGGGCTCGGGGATAGCTTTAAGCATAACGTCCATGATCTCTAGACGAGCTACTTTGGCTTGCGCCAGGGCTTTTTCTAAGACCTCAAAGGAAATACCTTTGACTTTGATATCCATCTGCAACGCCGTGATGCCATCTTTGGTACCAGCGACTTTGAAGTCCATGTCGCCAACGTGGTCTTCAATGCCAGCAATATCGGTCAAAACGACTGCTTTCTTGCCGTCAAACATGAGACCCATGGCTATACCAGCAACTGGTTTCTTGAGCGGAACACCAGCAGCCATGAGGGCCATGGTGGATCCACAGACTGAGGCCTGACTGGTTGAACCATTACTACTCATGACTTCGGATACCACTTGGATGGTATAGGGGAAGTCAATCTCCTCGGGGAGCATGGGAACGAGTGCTCGCTCGGCCAAAGCACCGTGTCCAATTTCGCGACGACCTGGAGCGCCGAAGCGGCCAGTTTCACCAGAAGCATAAGGTGGCATGGTGTAGTGATGGATATAGTGTTTGACAGTCTCGGATTCCATAGTCTCTAAGATCTGACCAAGGGAAGGAGCTCCGAGGGTTGCGATCGAGAGGACTTGGGTCTGACCACGTCTAAACATAGCGGAACCGTGCGGGCGAGGAAGAATATCTACTTCTGCTTCGAGCTCACGGAGCTGTGTAAGTTTGCGACCGTCGATACGGAGTTCTTTTTCGATAGTAGTCTTGCGGGTTTCCTCACCGAGCACATCGTGGATGATTTCGTAGAGCTGTTTGCCATCAAGTTTTTCCGCGTATTCGACTTTAAGAGGAGCGAGGAATCCTTCGATGAGGCCATCTTCGGATCCAGGGACGCCAAGTTTAGCGGCTAAATCAGTGCGGATTTTGCCTGCGACTTCTTCGCGAAGTTCAGCGGGAATTGTGACGACTTCTTCGAAAACTTGTTTGACTTTGCCGATTTGTTTTTGTAGATCATTGATGACTGCCACAATTTTTTTGATTTCTTCGTGAGCAAATTTCATGGCTCCCAAGGTTTCCTCTTCAGTCACCTCCGCCGCTCCCGCTTCGACCATGACGATGGCATCGGCAGAACCTGTAACCACTAAATCGAGCTTGGATTCTTTGCGCTGTGCGTAGGTAGGATTAGCCACGTACTGGCCACCCACCATACCGACGCGGACACCAGCAATAGGACCTTCCCATGGGATGTCGGAGACAGTTAAAGATGCTGAAGCAGCAACTAGTCCTGGCATATCGGCGTCGTTCTCGCCATCGGCAGAGAGGACGGTAGCGATAACCTGGACATCGCGTTTGACAGTCTTGGGGAAGAGAGGACGGATAGAGCGGTCGATGATGCGGCCTTTGAGGACGGCTTCATCACTTGGCCTACCATCGCGCTTGACCCAGCGACTGCCTTTGATTTTACCGCCAGCATAAAGCTTTTCGGCGAAATCAACGGAGAGGGGGAAATAGCTCAAGGTGGTGTCATTTTTGCCCATCACGGTCGTGACGTGGACGACAGTTTCACCGTAGGTAATAAGGATGGCGGCATTGGCTTGCTCGGAGAAATTGCCGTACTCCATTTTCAAATCTCTACCACCGACACTCAGCGACACTTTTGTAATATTTTTCATGAGATTTTTAACTGGTTACTTACTGAGGCCTAGACTCTTGATCACCGTCTGATAACGCCCCTCAACACTACCACGGAGGTAATTGAGCAGACGACGACGTTTGGACACCATCTTGAGGAGTCCACGACGAGAATGATTGTCCTTTTTGTGAAGCTTCAAGTGCTCGGTGAGCTCCTTGATGCGCTCAGTCAAGAGGGCAATCTGAACCTCGGGAGAACCAGTGTCTCCTTTCGTTGTTGCAAATTTTTTAATAATGGTGGTTTTATTGTCGGTTTTTAGCATGTGAGTTATTGTACCTGATCAAGCGATAATCTGCAATGGTAATTGCTATTTAGGCGAAAATGAGGGATTCTGAGGGAGATTTGATCTTGAGCTTACTTTCGATTTTGAGTAGTCTTTTGGCATGTTGATTAACTTTAGCCTGGGTAAGGGCATGCTCTTGGTCTACTCTTGTAACAATGCTAAGTATTTTATCTACATTATCACTAGTCTTATTGGTTGTAGTCTTGATATCAGAAAGTTCATCCTTAATAATCTCTCGGACTCGTTGCTCATCTTGGTAGGTTAACATGATTACATTTAAACAGAGCGGATGAGAAGCGTCAAATTATGACGCGTTCAGAAACATTGGCTGGCTGAGAATTTATGAGTTCAATGTTTGGAGTACAAATGAGATTCGAGATATTGTGCTAAATTGTGATTCTGTCTGATTATTTTGTAAAAGTCGAATTAATCTTCTTGAGGAGGCCAAAGTATCATTGAGTATCCAAAAATCTTCTATTGGCTTATTGTCTAAATTTGGTTTATCTGTTTGTGGGATGAATCTGTCGTATACATGGCGCGTTAACTCTAAGAGCCTTGTTCGACTTTCTGAAACACGAGCTGTTTTTATTATTGTTGGGGCACGATATTCATTATCAACAGCCCAGGTTATGGAACTATTGTTTGCACGGGATATATGCCCTAGTTTTCTCTCATTTTCTGGTGAAAGTGGCTCCACTTTTAGTACTGTGTCTCTAGTTGCCTTGGTACTTGCATAAGCAAGTTGATCTGTGGTGACGTTTGTGGCCAGAGCTAATGCAAAAGCTGGAAACCAGAATTCTGGGTCGTTTTCATAACTTAAATACTCTAGTAGCAGTCTTGGTGATAAAAGCTCGGTTTGTATCATGTCTGTAGCGGTGTTTACTTTGATTGACTGCCAGTAAAGATCTTGGGCTTGGTCCAGTCTTCCGAGGGGGCTACAGAAGGTTCCGAACTATCCTTCACTTCGTTGCGGACCGCCGAAAGTTCGGAACCTGGGACAGCGCCGTGGTCGACAATGGGCATGTCGGCGATGATTTTAGCCTGGGTAACGGGGATAGTTGGAGTTTGGCGACGAGCACCCGTGCGGTAGAGTACGGCCAAAGCTTCAAAAGTATCGGCGGTCATGCTGGGGCTAGTTAGACCGCCCGTGGCTGACTCGATGCCTTGCATGAGGTTGCCCGCAATATCTAAATCGAGCGGCAGAGACAATTCTTTAAGGAGAGCGGTAATGAGCTCGGAGTTACTAGAGCTTGGATCGGTGATGTTGATACTACCGAAGGAGCCTACTTGATTGCTGATATTAACCAAACGTTCTTTGGCAAATAGTTCATTTTCTTTTTCAGCAAGGGAGCCGACATCTTTGAGGTCAGAAGCACCGATAACCATGACTAGGTCGGCAGCAGCGCCAGAATAGGAAAATTTAACATTTTCAGAGGTAATTGGGGCAACACCTTTGGCGGGATTGATAATTAGGTTGAGATGACCACCCTCGGTATTGCTCGTGACTTTGTCCACGTATGACTCTGGAACATTGAGGGTAATGACGAGATTGCTACCACCAACATCGGTGGTGATTTTGTCGAGGCCCACAAGATGAGAGTCACGAACGACCGGAGAACTAGACGCGACAACAGAGACAGCTTTACCACTTTGCTTGATAGAGAGATAAAAAGCGAGAGTGGCAGCCACCACGTCTTGTGATGGATTTTCTGGGATAGTTAAAAGGACTGATTGTGCAGTCCCTAGCTTAGTCTTTAGATCTTGTAGTTGGTCGTTCATATATCGTCTATCTTTTTCTTATAGGCTATTATAACGTCTTTTTGCTGTACGTCAAGGTTTGGAGAGAAGAAAATCCCACACTCTTTACCAGTCTCTACTTTTTTGACTTCTTCTTTGCCGATACGAAGACTTCTAATCTTGGCGTTTTTGGAGATATCCCCTCTTTTGAGGTGGACGGTGTCGCCAACGGACAAGACCCCAGAGTCGACGCGACTGCCGGCAATGTGGTCGGCATTGATCTCGAAGACTTTGATAACAGTGGCAGTGCCCAACTCGTCTTCATCGATAGTTGGTTCCATGAGTTTTAAAACCTTTTTCTCGATATACTCGAGGATTTCATAGATGATTTGGTGATTTTTGATGACAATGTTCTCGGCCTGCGCAAGCTTACTGACACTTGGACTAACTCTGACATTGAAGCCAATAATGATAGAGCCCGTGGCGCCGGCCATGAGCACGTCACTTTCAGTGATATCGCCGGTTGAGGCAGTGACAATATTAACGTCGGTGGTAAAACTACCCTTGATAGCTTCGAGAGAGCCAGCAGTATCGGCCTTGAGAATGATGTTTAAATGTTTAGCGAGGGGGTCGAGTGGGACCGGAACTAAAGTAAGGTCGCTAGACACACCCGGTGTGTGGGCACCCTTCACACCGGGTGTGAGGGGATCAAGGGAGCCAGGAACAATAATCTCGCCGACGGCAGGTAGGGAAGTAAAGCCGAGAATTTGGACTGGCATCCCTGGCGTGGCCTTGGTAATAGTAGCTCCCAAATCATTAAATAGCGCGCGCACTTTGGCGCCTGATGTATCTGTGTGGACCAGATCTCCAACACTGAGAGTACCAGATTTAATGATGGCAGAAACCAAGGCGCCTTTTTTGGGATCTATCTTGGCTTCAATAATGGGGGCTTCGAGTTCAGCGTCTTCTAGATAGGGAATCTCTTCTAGTTCAGCCAGAAGAAGGATGGTTTCAAGGAGCGTGTCGACACCGGTGCCGATTTTTCCAGACATGAGGACAAAAGGAGTGTTGCCACCATAGCCTTCTACAAAAACCTCGTGTTGAGTCAGCTCAGCTTTGACAACCTCGACATTGGCGTCTGGTTTATCTATTTTATTGATTGCAACTACAAAGGGAACGTCCGCAGTTTTAATATGTTTAATGGATTCAATGGTTTGAGGTTGAACACTATCATCGGCGGCGACTACCAGAACGACGATATCGGCGAGACTAGCACCGCGACTACGCATTTTAGAAAAAGCGGCGTGTCCTGGGGTATCGATAAAAGTTAAGAGCTTATCCTTAAACTTGGCTTGATAGGCACCGATAGACTGAGTAATCCCCCCGGCTTCTCTAGCTGCCATCTTGGTGGTCCTGATGTAGTCGAGGAGAGTTGTTTTGCCGTGATCAACGTGTCCGAGGATAGCCACAATAGGTTGTCTATTTTTTTGAACTGATGGAGAAGGTGTTACTTTTTTTGACATCCCACCTACCCTTTCGATGTTTATTTATTTTCGGCTTCGCGTTCGGCCTGGTAGCGGGCCATTTTATCGGCTTCTTCGGCCGTCATATTTTGCTTTTTGTGGAAACGGAGAATGGCTTTTTCGGTTTCTTCGCCGCCACGAACATCTAGCTGGGCAAAGACAGGTTTGACTTCATCAAGTTTGTTCTCGAGTTCCTTAACGGTAGTAATCTTCATGTCGATCAGGGTATTGCGGAGCTTGCTCGAAAGACCGAGAGCGTCGATTTCGAATTGCTCGTCACCTGAGGTAGAGAGGGCAATTTTACCGGCTTCTGCTCCCTTGATATCGATCTTGTAAAGCGTGAGCTTGGCAGCTAAACGCGCATTTTGACCACCTTTACCGATGGCGAGACTAAGCTGATCGTCAGGTACGGTGATAGTGGCTTTGCGAAGTTTTTCATCAATCTCGACACTTAATCCTTCAGCAGGAGCTAGGGACGAAGCGATATAATCCTTTAGATCTTTAGAGAACTCGATGATATCGACTTTTTCACCATTGAGCTCGTTGATGACTGCTTGGACACGAATACCTTTTTGGCCAACGCAGCTCCCTACGGGATCAACTCCGTCTTGAATGCTTTTGACGGCTAGTTTAGTCCTGTGTCCAGCCTCTCGGGCAATAGCCACGATCTCAACAGCACCAGAGCCTACTTCGGGAACTTCACGAGCAAATAGTTCTTTGACGAGCTCGGGAGCGGCACGAGAGACGATGATGGCTTTGCCTTTGTAGGTCTCGCGAATTTCTTTGATGAAAACGGCGATGCGCTGATTGAGACGGTAGAATTCGTTGGGGATGGCTTCGGCTTGAGGCATGATTGCCTGGCCACGACCAATATCAACCACGACATTTGGACCATCAAAACGGAGAATCATGCCTGTTACCATCGAGCCAATTTTGTCTTCGTACTCACCAAGAATGGCCTCTTTTTCGGCTTCTCTGACACGCTGCATGATAACTTGCTTGGCTACTTGGGCAGCAATACGACCAAAACCAGCAGGGGTCGCATCTTTGCCATCTTTTTCGACTGTAATGGCACCAGTTTCTTCGTTGACGCTAACTGTATATCCCTCGAGAGCAACTTCATCCTCTAGTCCGAGGTCGCGTTTGAGAGCAGCGAGTAGAGCTTGTTTGATGGACTCAATAACAACTTTTGGGTCAATCCCGCGTTCGGCGCAGATTTGATTAAGAGCGAGAGCAAATTCTGATTTGGTTTGGGACATATAACTCCTTTGGAGTAATAAACAAATAACAATAATCAAACTCGTTGGAGCGTATCTACAAAAAAGGTGGGCTACCCCACCTAAACAGTAACTACACTACAACTCGCTAAGTATAACACTCTCCAGGAGTTAGTTCAAATCAGAGAAGTCTTCGTCAAGGATCACAGAGCCATTAATATCTGCTTCAAGACTCGTGACTTCAGTTGAGTTTGAGACAGGAGGCATGGACTCAAGACTAGTGTCTGGAGAGACTGTGGGTGATGGAGTTGTAGTAGCAACCACTTCTGATTTTTGATCCTTAGCGGCGTTGCCGGACTTCAGTGAGTCGGTCAATGTGCAACCTCCAAGAAGTAAGGCTGATGAGACTAAAATGGCGATTTTTTTCAACATACATGATCCTCCTAATATTATTATTGTGCGCTTTGAACAGCGGCTGAGGCAGCGGGTAAGGCTGACTTACTAAGGTTCTTGAGTTCTTTCAGAGCTAGTTTGAGGAGATCATTGGCCTCGACAAAAAGCTTTCTAGCTGCAACTGCCTGATCACGAGCAGTGGTTAGCTCGGTTTTTTGCTCCGAAACTTTGGCTGGGTCGATGGCTTTAAAAGCAGCAACCGCAGCATCACCCTTTGTTTTAGCTTCAGTCAGCTTGGTCTTTGAGGCATTTAGCTTGGTTTGAGCCGTGGTCGTATCCTTGCCATCTTTTTTTAAGAGATCAAGACGAGTTTGAAAACGAGTCATGATATTGCTTAGACGTGTGTAGTAGGTTTTAAAACGGCGCTCTAAACGGTTGGCATGATTTTGCGCAATATTACTGCGCCTGTCTTGCAGATTTGTTTGGACTTCTTCCCTATTTTCTAGTCGTTCTTCTAGGCGATCTTGGCGAATCTCTTGAACCTGAATTTGCTCTGGACTATCAGGTCGACGTTTGGTGACATTTTCGTCTGAGACTGCTAAGGCAAATGAGGGGGTAAAAAGTATTGCGGTTAGGGCGAAGAGTAAAGTTTTTTTCATAAAAAGTCCTCCTATTATCTAGATAGTCTTTCTAAAAATCTGCGCCAAGGGTTAGTTTCGCGACTTTGTGAGCTAACTACGTCACCAGTGGTAGTAGTCCCATCATCACTTGCGCTAGCGGCAACTTCGATTTTTTGATCAAACTTTAATTTGAGAAAACCGAGTAATTTTTTTTCTACCTGACCTTCAACTTGATAGACAGGCTCGCCATTACTACCGGCAACGAGCTCGTAGTCTCCCTGGTCTTCAGAGTCAGTAACTGCAGCGATAACCCCTTGGGAGACGAGATTTTCTAAAGCTTTGTCAGGAAGTGCTACTTCGCGGGTTTTACCATTTGGGAGAGTGACAGAAATTTCATTTTTGTCACCGACTTGAAGTTCATAGTCTGAAGTGGTACGAAGGCGATTTTTGAGCATTTCAATCTTGCCATCTTTGACGGCATTTATCCTAACTTGCTCTATTTTGCCATCCTCATTCTCTTGCTCGACAAAAATTGGCTCTCCCTCTTCTACTTTTTGATTTTGTGTCCTAACCATATTGCCATTTTTGTCTTTGATTTCTCCTTTAATTTCCAATTTCCCAGACTCATTTTTGAGTTCGTACTTGGCTTGGGTTTTAAGAGATTCAACTCTTTTTTCATTTTGCTTGATTTTTAGCTCGGTTTGTTGCTTGAGTTTTTCACGGGTAATTTCTTCTTTTTGTTTGGTATTTTCCCTAATTAGTTCAATTCGTTTTTGAGCGACAGAGTCTTCTGATTCGTTTTCTTCGGGATCATCTGTGATGTCGTCGCCCAAAATCATACCATTGACTTGGATCAAAGTACCGGAGCGATCGATGAGCCAGCCGGCAAAAGCGTGAGGCGCCCCATAAGTAGCCGAGACCCCCAGGGTGAGCATAACAAGTCCAGAAACTACTAGATTAGTTTTCATAAAAATGACTCCTAATGACTATTTAATATTAATAAAGTACAAAGGTTTTCTTTTGTTCGTGGGCGTTGCCGCGTTCATCAGTAATGCGAGAGGCATAAGAGTGGGTACTACCTGAGGTACCTTTGAAGCAGTATCTACTCCCCTCAAACTTGGTCCAGCCTGCGTCATCAACTTTTTGCTCGATCTTGAGATTGGCGTAGGCAGTCACGTTGTCGGAAACATACTGAGGGAAGAGACAGGTGCCACTATCTCCCTCGTCGTTTGGTCCCATGAGCGTGAAGTTGGGGGCAATAATGTCCGCAAGATTTTCCCAGTCGACACGAGCCAGATCGTTGGTATAGCCGGATTCTTTGAGAGATTTGCTTGGATTGATGAGGAGCTTGGCAGTATGCTTGCCGATACTCGAAATGGTATCACGACACCAGTCGTAGAGACGACCGGCCTCGAGCTTGTCATACTGAGCCAAACTATCTTCGACTTCAACTTTGTCGTCGAGGGTGAAGGTAAATTTGAGATCACTACCCTTGATTTCTTCATTGGCGACAATATGGAAACAAGTAGTGATACGAGGAGACCAGGACGCAGGAACTTCGTCAAACTGCCCTGACTGGACGCTCGTGTATTCGCGGTTGATGACGCGACCTGCGCCCGAGCCATCGTCATATGTTTGTTTGACATTAACACTCGGGTTGCCAAAACGAATATCGAGAGTTGGTTGGGGGACTGGAGTAGGAGTGGGTGAAGTAGTGGTTTTGATGAGTGTAACAGGCTTGGTCGTTGGCTTGACGGAAGATTTAGGGCTAGCGGAAGAGCTAGAACTAGGCTCAACCGAAGCTTCTGGCTCCGCCGACGCTAAAGGTATGGCTGACGAAGTAGGCATAGGACTAGAGGAAACGGTGAGCTTGTTTTTGTAATAAACAACCCCAAAAACAGCCGCAAGAATTACGACAATTAAAAAACCAAATATTATCGGCAGAATCGATGTTTTGGGCTTTGGCGGCACGAAAGTGAGTGCGGGAGGGATGGGGACTGAGGTTGGTGGTGTTTGAAAAGGCGTTTCTTCCATTCCTCCACTATAGTTCATTTGCGAGTTGTTGTACAAGGTCTTTGGCGCGACGAGATAATTTTTCTGGCAACATGACTTTGAGTTTGATGTAAAAGTCACCACGGCCACTCCCGCGTAAGCGCTTCATGCCTTTACCCGAGAGCCGCACTGTAGTACTCGGCTGGGTACCAGGGCGGATTTTGATGAGAAGATCGCCGTCTAAGGTAGGAATGGTGGTGTCGCCGCCGAGGATGGCTAAACTGAGAGGGATTTCGTGAAAGATAAAAATATCGTCCTCTTCCCGACGGAAAATTTTGTGAGATTTAACATTTATAGAAATATCAAACTCAGAGTAGCGCATACGAGTGCCGTCGTCAGCCCCGGCGGGGATTTTGACGGTGTACTGCTTGCCCTGATGAACGAAGGTTTTTTCTACACCGTTTACGGCGTCCATAAAATCGATATTCATAGAGTAGTGAGGTTTGGCGTGGCCCTGAGCACCGAAAGGATTTTGACCGCCAAAGAATGATTCAAAAATATTGAAAGGATCAGAGAAACCCTGACCTTGCCCGCCGAAGAGATCTTCAAACCCACCACCTGTCGAGTAGGTATAGGTGAATGGGCCCTGGCGATATGACTGTCCACCTTGACCGCCACCAAAGCCAGCGGAAGGGTCAAAAGCAGCATGGCCAAACTGGTCGTACTTGGCCCGTTTTTGCGGATTGCTGACTACTTCGTAGGCTTCGTTGATTTCCTTAAACTTTGCCTCTGCCCCTGGTTCTTTGTTTTTGTCGGGGTGCCAACGGAGCGCCATTTTGCGGTAAGCAGACTTGAGTTCAGACTCGGAGGCAGTTTTGCTGACCCCTAATATATCGTAGTAATCACGTTTGGTGGCCATAGGCTATTTATTATAAAGGGTAAATAAGCAGCTAACAAGGGCGAGTGCTAAACAGTACCAAATTGACGGTCACCGGCATCACCCAGGCCTGGGACGATGTATTTGACTTGATTAAGGTGGTCATCGACAGCGGCGACGGTAATCTGGACGTCAGGGTAAGCGTTATTTAGGGCTTTGATTCCCTCAGGAGCGGCAATCATAGAGATCATTTTAATGCTTCCAGCTGGATAAACGCTCTTAATTTCCTTCATTGTTTCGATAGCACTACCGCCTGTAGCTAGCATAGGGTCGAGCACAAGAAAAACAGCTCCAATACCACCATCTAACTTGGATAGTGCTTTGATTGCATAGTACCAATATGGGATAGCAGTCTTCTCATCTCTGGCCATGCCTGCACAAATAATTGTAGCTTTAGGAAATATTTCTTTAGTTGGTTCAACCATCCCGAATCCAGATCGTAAAATGGGAACGAGGACTATTCTTTCGCTTATTTCTTGGGCGATCATACTGGCAATAGGTGTTTTAATTTCCGTGTTCATCAAGGCTAAGTCGGTAGTGGCAGCATAGACGAGGAGTGGGGTTAGTTTTTTAACCGCCGCACAAAAACTGACTTGATCGGTGTTCTCATCTCGCATGATGCGGAGGTTGGTCCGGGCAAGCGGGTGATCGATGATATTACAATGGAGACCACCGTTTCCTTGCGCATTGTGGGACATCTCCGCTTCGCTGTATAAAGTCCTCATGAAAATAATTATAAACTATCTGTCGAGCACTCTTTTGGCGTAATTATTCGATTAGGAGTTTTTGAATCGTTTTCTGGGTGATGGGGAGGATATTATCGAGTTTAATGGCTTCGGTGAGTGTAAACCAGCGAGCTTCTTGAATCTCGTTGTTGTCAATTGTAGGTACTTCATCCCCTACCAAGTGACACTCTGATTGGAGTGCGATAAAGTGCTTTTGATCATGAAAGTCAGGAGAGAAAATAAATTCGACGACTTCGATGACCCGAACGAATTTGACGGGTAGTTTTAACTCCTCCATGGCCTCCCGCTCACAAGCCTTAGCAATGCTTTCGCCCCATTCAATATGCCCGCCCATAACTACCCATTTCCCCGGCCATTTGTACGACTTTACTAGGAGGATTTCATTTTTGTCATTGAGGATAAAACAACCGACGACAACTTTGGGGAATTGTTTGTCCATGTTGTAATCATAACATCTTACCTGGGTTGTTACGGGTCATAGAATCTATTAAGGCGTCTAATACGTCTACGGGTAAGCGCGCTCTGACGTTGTCTCTTGCCCATAAAAGGACGTCTACGGAACCAGCGTCGCGGCGGAGGGAGCCGATTTCACCACTGTCGCCAAGTCTCCTGTTTGATGTCTGGATTTTACGCGAATCTGAGTCTAATCCTGGCAATATTTTAACGTCGGTTTGATGCCTAGGTCTATCTTTGACAAGTAGATTACATTTTCTAACAATTTCTTTCACTAGCACATAAGGTATAACTACAAAATTACTCCCCTGACTCATAATTTCGAATTCTGGCGGATGACTATCTATGAAAAGAGATCCTACCTGTAGCTGCTTTGCTTTTATAGCCAAAGTCCCACGTACGGCTGTATTACTGAAGGATATTTCTTGATCAGATATTTTAGGTATAATTTGAATTATATACCTATTGAGTATGAGTTGTTGAAAGCGGAAGACTTACCAGTAGCCACGACCGTAATGAAAGGTCTCGGGACTGTTCATAATCAAGTTGTATTTTTCGAGTGAGGCGAGTGGGATAAACATAGTGCCTGGTTCACGGACGATCTCGCCACGGACGTTTTCAAACGAGATGTCGCGTGACATCAGGGTGAAGCCGAGTTGTTGGTAGATGTGGTAGATATTTTTCCCTAGATCGACATTGAGACAGGCAACTTCACAGTGTTCTTGCGTCAAGATGAGAATGGCGCGTTTGATCATGCTAGAAGCGACGCCGTGGTGGCGGTGGTTAGTCGTGACACAGACCCCGCCCATGCCGCCAACGAGAATTTTTTGACTCGCAAATACCACTTCCCTTTTGAAAAGTGCCACGCGACTGATCAACTTCTCTCCCACCATGGCGAAGAGATAGCCAAAGGGCTCGGCGATAAAGTTATCAGTTATTTCCTGCTTCGGCACGTCTCCAAAACACTCTAGGTTGAGTGCTTCTAACCCTGCTTGCTGGTCGGGTGAGATATCAGCAACTTTGATAAATTCGATGGCGAAGTTCATGAGGATATTGTAGCAGGGAGAAGTGGTCTAATGGTTCGAAATTATAGTAGTACTCAAATACCAACATTAACATGCTCTGAATGTTAGATGGAGAATCCTTCTGTAAATTGAGGCTCTGCGGGTGAGAAGTCGTTTTGTACCAGGAAATCGGTAAATCCTTTCTTGATATTGGAAATAATTTTTGCCTCGGAATCTCGTTCTGGAGCTATCCAAGTAGCGTGGTGAACTGTACGAGTTCCTCTGCGTGGTTTATTACTCAGATATAACCCCACTATCGTGTATTTTTTCGATTGTGAGTCAGTGCAACTACGGCGCACAAATAGTCTTCTTGAACCAAATTCGAGAGTAGGTAATATTAATTCAAAGGCATAAATGACCCGATCTAATTTATTGGTATTCCCCATGTAAATTCTTTCTTGAGTGTTGAACCAGCCCCCTTGCTCATGCTGAATTAACTGACCTAGTACCAACTCGTCTATATGCCAGTTACTAGAAAAGTATGATTCTGTTCTTAACGCCATAGTTTACCTGAGATATTAAACTTAGTATTTTATCACTATGGGTTAATTTTGTGGGACAAATGTAGTCGACAGGTGCGTGGAGGAGACCATATCGGGCATCTCCTCCACTCTACTGCGCAAATGAGCTTATCTATCACCACATGCCGGTTTTAATCTTTCTCTGAGCGCACTTTCTATTTCTAACCTCTGATCATAGTCACTTACTGCCAAAAACAGTAAGTAAACTATTTCATTGTTGGCATGACTTTTCCAACAATTTTTTCTTTCATGATTGGGAATTCTTTCACCTAAGTTGTCCGTTTCCCCAACATCCAACCATATATTACTTGCATAAATAACATATATTCCTTTGACATTATTGAAGTTACTCTTCTCTACGTCATAAGGCCCATCAAAACTATAACTACCTATTTTGTGCATATACTTTTCCTAGATCCAGTGCCACCCTTGAAAGATTGCTGAATTTATGTAACTATTTATTTGGTTAAGGGGGAGGGATGGCTACATCTCTCCTTTTTTTATAGTTGTATTAGTGTTTTAATACGTCTTATTCTCCTTTCCACCCTATCGGCTCTTAATACCAATACGGACCCACCTAATTTGCCCTTTTATGACAATCGGTGAGTCCTAATTTAGACTTTGGTTGCATCTTCCAGAGGGCTGTTTAAGCTGAAAGTTTTATGTCCTGTATTTTACACCAATTATTGAAATCTGTCAAGATATTAGGTTGATATACCGCACTATTTACTATGCTTAACTTATTTACTCGATAATACAAAAAGGTCCCCTTGCGAGGACCTTTTTTATTTTTATATAACGCCTATTAGGTACTTTTATTTCTTTTTCTTAGGACCGTCTTCGACGACCTCGCCCTCTTCGGCACCTTTGGTGTCGTCAGCTGGCTTGGCTTCTTCGGCTTTGGCTTCGCCACCTTCTGGAGGAGGAGTCTGAGCGTCAGCCGCGGCCTTGTAGAGACGTTCGCCGTACTTGGAGAGAGATTCAGAAGCTTTTTTGTAGGCTTCATCGATACTTTCGACTGTGGCACCCTCTTTATCTTTTTCCTCTTTGAGGGCCTTCATGGCTTCTTCGATCTCTTTCTTCTCATCTTCGGTGATCTTGTCACCGGCGTCTTTCAAAGACTTCTCGGCGGTGAAGAGCAAGGTCTCGGCGTCGTTCTTTTTGTCGACGAGCTCTTTCTTTTTCTTGTCTTCGTCGGCGAATTTCTCAGCCTCCTGCTTCATGCGCTCGACCTCTTCGTCGGTCAAGTTGGTAGCATTCTGGATAGAGATCTTCTGTTCTTTGCCGGTACCTTTATCCTTGGCGCTCACGTGCAAGATACCTGAGGAGTCAATGTCAAAGGTGACCTCGATCTGAGGAACGCCACGAGGGGCGGGAGCAATACCATCGAGCACGAATCTCCCGAGCGTCTTGTTGTCGGCGGCCATGGGGCGCTCACCTTGCAAGATGTTGATCTCTACCTGGGGCTGATTGTCAGCGGCAGTAGAGAACACCTGAGATTTACTCGTAGGCACAGTCGTATTGCGGTCGATGAGCGGAGTGCGTACGGCTCCCATGGTTTCGATACCGAGGGTGAGCGGGGTGACATCGAGCAAGAGCACGTCGTGGACTTCGCCACCGAGGATACCTGCTTGGATAGCGGCACCAACGGCCACAACCTCGTCTGGATTGACACCCTTGTGGGGCTCTTTGCCAAAGAAGTCGGCGACAGCCTTCTGTACGGCCGGCATACGAGTCTGACCACCAACAAGAACGATCTCGTCGATCTCAGAGGCTTTGATCTTGGCGTCGGCTAAACATTTCTTGACTGGCTCGATGGATTTTTTGATGAGATCACCCGTGAGCTCTTCGAGCTTGGCGCGGCTAATCTTCATGGTCAAGTGGAGAGGACCATTTGGTCCTTGAGTAATAAAGGGCTGATTGATCTCGGCTTCTGTCGAAGTACTTAGCTCGATCTTGGCTTTCTCGGCTGAGTCACGCACGCGTTGGAGAGCCTGCTTGTCTTTGGATAAATCGACACTGTTTTCTTTCTTGAACTCTGCCACGATGTAATCGATGAGCTTGCTATCGAAATCGTCACCACCGAGGAAAGTATCGCCATTGGTAGCTTTGACTTCAAAGACTCCGTCGCCGATTTCGAGCACGGAGATATCAAAGGTTCCACCACCTAGGTCATAGACGGCGATCTTGCCGGATTTCTTTTTGTCTAGGCCGTAGGCCAAAGCAGCTGCGGTGGGCTCGTTGACAATGCGCTTGACGTCTAACCCGGCAATCTTGCCAGCCTGCATGGTGGCTTGACGCTGAGAGTCGTCGAAGTAAGCCGGGACAGTGATGACGGCTGAATCGACTTTGGTACCGAGATAGCTTTCGGCGTCGGCTTTGGCTTTTTGCAAAATCTTGGCAGAGATTTCTTGTGGACTATAAACTTTGCCGTCGACTTTGACACTAGCCATATCGTCTTTGCCAGCGACGATTTCGTAGGCAACTTTTTTCATGGTGTCTTTGACCATGGGATCACTCATCTTGCGACCCATGAGACGCTTGACACTATAGATGGTGTTTTTGCTATTTAAGATCATTTGGTTTTTGGCGACGGCGCCGACCAAATTTTTGACTGGTTCAACGATAGAGGGGAAAGTGTTTTGACCTTCGTGAGTAGGGATGACTTTGGCTTTACCTCCCTCCATGACGCTAACACAACTATTGGTGGTACCTAGATCGATACCGATGGTTTTTGAGTTTGACATATTTTTCTCCTATTTATTGTTAATTAATATACTTATACTTGCAGGTCTCTCCTGGTCTCGCTATGCTTCGACTAAACACTCCCTCTCGGCGAGCTCGAGGTCGTCTCCTTAGCAGGAGAGACCTGCTGGGGAGCGGGTGCAGAGCTACCAGAACCGACGATAACACGGGCGGTGCGCAACACCCGATCATGTAGGCGATAACCAGGACGGACGACTTTAATGACATGGTCCTTCTCCCCTTCGCCCATTTCCTGGCATTCCATAGAGTGAGGATCGTAGAGACCATCTGTTTTAACTTCAGTTATTTCCTCGTCGACCAAAAGTTTATCGAGAGAAGTGAGGATCATAGCAATACTTTTATCTTTGAGTTCGACTGAGGCCATGGCAAGGTGATCACGGATATCTAAGAGTTTGGTAAGCAGACTGGCGGTGGCAAACTTAATGACAGAAGTGCTTTGCTCACTAAAGCGACGCTCGAGATTGGCGTAGTCAGCAAGCGCACGGGCAAGACTAGATTCTAACTGGGCAATTTTTGGATCGGCTTTCTTTAGTGCTGGTTTAGTCATAATTTTCCTAAATCAAATAAATAATTAGGCCCAAGAAGCCGAGATCTCATCAATGAGACCACTCATATGGCGGAGCATGGGCATGACGTAAGGATAGTTAAGTCTAGCGGGGCCAATGACTCCGATGTGACCAGTTAGGCCGCCAGCGGAATAGTCGAGATAGGCCATGGCACACGGGTAGAGGTATTCGTTGCCAAATTCGTCGCCAAGAATGATGTGAAATGGCTGGACGTCCTGCGTGCGGACAAAGATCCCCTCCATTTGCTTGTATGACTCGATCATGGTGAGGACTTGGCGGGTAACATCGATATCAAAAAATTCTGGGAGAGACAGGAGGTTGGCATAGCCAGCAGAATAGACCCGACCGTCACTAGAGGTGGCAAAACTAATATTGCCGGTTTTTTCAGATAGTACTCTCGTCGCTTCTTGGAGTAAGGTGTCTAGTTTTTTGCGATGATCCCAAATCCGCTCTTTGACGGCCACTTCTTCAGTGACGGAGAGATCTTCTTCGCGCATGAGCTCAGAGACATAGAGCTTAAGAGCAACTGGAGTGGGGATACGACCAGCACTAGTGTGGGGTTGCTTGAGGTAACCTAAATCCTCGAGCCTGACCATTTCATTGCGGATGGTGGCAGGACTAACTCCCAGATTAAATTTCTTGTCGAGAGTATCTGAGCCAATGGGCTCACCGGTAGAGGTGTACTCCTCGACGACAGCCTTGATGATTTGGATTTGACGTGGACTGAGTGGTTTCATAGTTAGCACTATGATAGCGAGAGTGCTAGGTGTTGTCAACTACCGATTTGATCTTTGCCATATAGCTCTGGGTGAGTACCCAGTCGATAGAAATGAGCTTCTCCCCTAAACATTTTGAAAATCGCTCGGTAATCTCCTGTAATGTCGATACTGGAAAATCCAGTATAAATGCCACCTAGAGCGTGATTGCGAAGTTGGTCGTCGAATGGGTCGCGCTTAAATAATTGGAGTCGCTTGTACACTTGTTTTTGGATGGACGGCGGAACGGCGGCGAGTTTTTTGAGAAAGAGATTTTTTAGTTGCACGTCGACGATTACTTTTCTTAACATACTCTTTCATATAAGCAATAGCTTCGTCCATATTAGCAAATTTTACGTAATTGCGCATATCTCCAGACTTTTCCTCTTTTTCAATTTGATCTAGCTCTTTGGCTAGCTTGGCGTTGGGGATCTCTTCGATCTCAAAGGGGATTTTGCGTGACTGCACGACGTGGGCGAGGAAGAGCTTGATTAAAGTGCTCGCAGTAAAGCCAAGATTTTCGGCAACGACCATGGAGTCTTTTTTGAGTTTTTTGCTGATGCGAATCTGTAGTACGGCGTTGTCCATATGTATATGTAACTACAATGTAATGACAAAGTCAAGTCAGGGTATTTTGAACCATTCTATTTATTTCTAGATTAGTAGCTATGTCATTTTTCATGAGAGAGATCCCTAAAGAGAATTTCTTGCCAATGGCATCGGAGTATTTTTGAACACAGACATCGTGATGTCCTCCTAATGCTACCCAAACTTCTGTATTCAATAATACCCCCAAGTTGCTTGATTGAGGAATAATTTCATTGCCTCTAAATTGAATATCTGATTCATTGTTGACATAGCTAATAACTAGGTAGTTTAGTGGTTGATAATCGGTATTTCTAGATTCGAGCTGATAAATACCCATTTCCGGTTTTTTTGAGAGATTAATTCCTCTATGCAGTCTAGTCGCATACCTTTCGTTTCGCATGTCTTTTTTTAACTTATCTTGTTCTGGTCTAACCAATCCTCCAAGCATTGTATATAGTCTAGATCGATAATGTGATGGTGTGCCACCGAGTTCTTTGTGAGGTTGACTTAGATTGATTGCAAAGATTTGATCCTCGACAGACATTTTTGAACTGCGAATTTTAATTTCTTCTTCTAAAACTCGTGTTATTGGTCCTTCTAGTCTATTAATATTTGCTGTTTGAGGGAAAAATCGACCTTCGTTATGAAATATTTTCTCAACATCATAAATCTCTGGACATGAAAGGATAATATCCCTAATGGTATAAAGATCTGCTGGATTCAATAATTCATTAATTACTGTTTCGCGCAGAGATTCAGAATTAAAAGTTGTTGAATCTCGATACTTTGCCTCTTTTTGACTCCTTGCGGCAAAGTTGGGGGGGTCAATTACCCATACTTTATTACCAACACCATCATAATACAAAGCTGATGCTTTTGGATCCAGTAGGGCGAACGGAGGAGTTCCCTCGTGCAGGGAGTCGATGTATGAATAATAAAGTCGCAATGCATCGATTCTAACCTTTACAGGTACCAATGCGGAAATAAATTGTGCAAAATTTGGATGTTTTGGAAATTTTTTTAACAGATCGCTTCTTGTCAAAGGAATTCCTCCTGCTTTTTCTACTACAAGTTGACTTGCTTGGTCTTCTATAGTTTTGGGGGCTGGAGAAACTAGTTCAAGGTTGTTTTGACTAATATTTGATAAGTTAACCTGCCTGACTGCACCTAGAGCAGCTATATATGCATCTTTTCTAGCTACTAATACACCAGGTCTATTCTCTTTAAGAATTACTAAATCAGGATTTGTTGGATGACGAAAAGCAGTAATATCATTACCTTCTCCAAGCTTATCTCCTACAGGGTGTGGACTATCTAGTTGAAACCCGGGTACTATACTCATAGTGACATTATTGTCCCACAAAAATTATATTTTGAGGATTTCGGTGAAGGCTTCCTGAGGGACTAGAGGGAAATCACAAATCATAAATTCTCCAATTCTCAAATCTTGAGAATCTCAGTAAATGCTTCTTGAGGCACACTAACGCTACCGAGTTGTTTCATTTTCTTTTTCCCCTTCTTTTGTTTGTCGAGGAGCTTGCGGTTGCGGGTCATGTCGCCACCATGGAGCTTGGCGGTCACGTCTTTACGGAAGGCTTTGACAGTGGCGCGGGCGATGATTTTGCCGCCGATGGCAGCTTGGATGGCCACTTCGATGAGTGAGCGCGGGATGACCTCTGCCAGTTTGTCGACAAGCACGCGGGCACGACTCTCGGCTGAGTAGCGAGGTGAGACGAAAGATAAAGCTTCGGCCGGCTCACCATTTAATAAAATATCTACCTTGGCAGCATCAACCCCAGAATAGCCGGCATGATCATATTGGACTGAAGCATAGCCCGAGGAGACAGACTTGAGACGATCATAAAAATTGGTGATGAGCTCGGACAAAGGCATCAGGTAATTGAGCCTAACTTTACCTGAGACATACTGCATATCGATAAACTCGGCTCGTTTGTTTTGAGTGAGCTCCATAATGCCACCTACATAGGGCTCCGGGGTATAGATGGTGAGGGTGACCATGGGTTCTTCCATGCTGGCGATAGACTCGGGACTGGGCCAATCGGCGGGGCTCGAGATCTCGAGATTGTCGCCACTTCTAAGCATCATTTTATAGGGAACGGAGGGAGCGGTGTTGACAACTTGGACTTCAAACTCGCGAGACAAACGTTCGGTCACAATCTCGGCGTGGAGAATACCAAGGAAGCCGACACGGAAACCGTGGCCAAGAGCGGGAGAAGAGGCAGCATGATAAGTGAGTGAAGCATCGTTGAGCGCTAGTTTTCCGAGCGCATCAACGAGGTTACGGTAGTCGCCCGCATCGATTGGGTAAATATCCATAAAGACCATGGCTTGGGGTCGCTGATAACCGGCAACGGGGATAATCTCTGCCCCGACGGTGGTGAGCGTGTCACCGATCGTGACGGCTCTGATATCTTTGTGACCGGTGGCAATATAGCCGACTTCCCCTACTTCAATATGATCGGAGGCACGCATGTCGGGAGAGAAAAAACCGATCTCTAGAGGAGAGAGTTTTTCGCGGGTGGCATAAAGCATAAGGTTGTCGCGGTTACCTTTGTTAATCTCACCCGAGATAACTTTGACAAAAGCAATGACTCCCTTGTGGACGTCGAAGGTGGAGTTGAAGACAAGGCCTCTCAGATCGCTTCGCGTCTGAAGGCATTTCTCAGGCGCTAACGCGCTTGATGTGCGGCACTCCGCGGGAGCGGGGATGCGGGAGATAATAGCGTCTAGGAGCTCAGACACACCAATACTACTTTTGGCGGAACCAAAGAGAATATCTTCTGCTTTAAAGCCAAGGGTTTCAACGAGCTCGGCGGATACTCGCTCTGGCTCGGCAGCGGCCATGTCGATCTTGTTGACAAAAGGGATGATAGTCAAGCCAGCTTCTTTGGCTTTGTCAAAATTCGCGATGGTTTGAGCTTGAATCCCTTTAGTGGCGTCAACGACAAGGACTGCCCCTTCGCATGCATGAAGCGCACGGGAAACTTCGTAGGAAAAATCAACGTGTCCAGGGGTATCGATGAGGTTAAGAATATGATCTTGATACAACATGCGGACTGGAGCGAGTTTGATGGTAATACCCCTTTCTTGCTCGATTGGATTACTATCCATGAGACGCACAGTGCCACCGTAGTTCACGGTGCCCGTGAGCTCGAGAAGTCGATCGGTGAGTGTGGTCTTACCATGATCGATGTGAGCGATGATACTAAAGTTACGAATGTTTGTAATCATATTTTTCCCTTTCAGATAATCGGAAAACTCAGAAAATCAGATAGTCGGAGAGTTTGATAATCTGAATATCTGAGAGCTCTGGATCTCTGAGTATTCTGGTTGTCTGAATATTATACAGGGGTTTCGGTAGTTTCTAGTGATTCGGTCGAGGCGCCGAGCGCTTTTTGCCAGTCGCCGATCTTTTTGGCGAGTCCTACAAATACTTCCAGTTCACGGATCTTGAGTAGATACGAAACTAGGACATAAACTGCTAAACCGATGATGAGGACGGTAACGGTGAGCATAATGAGTGGCACAGTATGAGTGGTATCGAAAATAAGTTGGTCAAGTACGCGGAGTGGCACCCACAAACTTACCGCGGTAATGACAGCAGCGAGCAACATCTTGGCAAAGGGTATCACAACTTCTTTGAGAGAAAACTGCGCAACTTTGTAAAGTACGATTGTAAGGATGGTGGTTTCGAGAATGTCGGCAAGGGTGATAGCAAAGGCCATACCAACGATGCCAGTTTTTAAAATAAACAAAAGATAATAACTCAAGGCTACGTTGAGTGAAGTGGAGACGAGATTGATAATAAAGGGAGTTCTGGTGTCACGTAAGGCATAAAACACACGAATAATAATGTGGGAGAGAGAGCCGGCGGCAATGGCGAGGGCAAACATAGCTACGAGTTTGCCGGTCAAGACCGTTTCTGCCCAGGGGAACGAACCAGCTCCGTAAGCAAGGCGAACTAAGGGAATGCGCAAGACCAAGATAATCGCGCTAGCAGGAAGAGCTAGGTAAAGCATTTGTAAAATAGAGTCGTTGACCATTTTGGCGAGTCCTGGGAGATTGTTTCTGGCGGTTTCTTTGGCAAAAAATGGTAAGGAGGCTTGACCAATCGTAACGCCGATTAAGCGAATGGGAAGATTGGTTAGTTGTTGGGCGATGGTGATGATGGTGACAGTACCACTTCCTAGCCAAGAAGAAAAAGCGATGAGAGTAGTTTGCTCGATCTGGGCAAGCGAGAGAGTGATCATGCGCGGAAGCATGAGACTGGTCATTTCTTTGATGGCTGAGTGTTTATGGATAATGGGCTTGTAGGAGAAACCTAGTTTGTAGGCGAGAGGTACCTGTGCTAAGAGGTGGAGCAAGGCTCCGATCACAACACCAATGGCAGG
>Ga0172379_10004050_pt1 | contig 22274 bp, 22 predicted proteins | sample GrowelOW334metaG_FD_119756 | JGI IMG/M metagenome (GOLD analysis project Ga0172379, IMG submission 119756) | Groundwater microbial communities from an aquifer near a municipal landfill in Southern Ontario, Canada - Groundwater well OW334 metaG | ecosystem: Environmental > Aquatic > Deep... | reverse complement strand
TAATTTCCTTTTCCCAATTGGGCGGCATAGGAGCAGCTTCGACCCGGCGCACAATTTCTTCCACGGTCCCCTCTTCGTTGTAGACCGGGATAATGATGGAGAGTTTATACATGCCGCAGTCGTTTTGTCGCGGCCACAATTCGGGGAGCAAGGACCGTGATGCCGTACAAAGCGAACGTAAGGATAAACACATTGACCGGCAACCGGTAGCGGGCCGTGAGTCCATAGCCGGTTATACTCGCCGTCGCCGCCATATAGAGCACGATAATGAAAGCCAATACCGCGATAGGTCGGGCGCCGTATGTACGCAGATACCGCCATGCGCCGAAAAGGAATGCGGCCGTGATGCCTATCCACAGGAGTCTTCCCAGCAGAATGAACGCCAACGGCCCCCACAGGTTGCGCGCAAAATACGACACGAAGCCCGCAGGGTCGCCAAACAGGGCGGCCATAGACGGTTTCCCGAGCATTTCTGCGGGACGTATCTCAATATGGCGTAAAAAGTCGAACGTTCCGTCCGAGACGAAGAAACTCCATCCGGAGTTCAGCGCGGAGAGTACGAGTGCCTTTGGATGCGCGAGCAAGAGAGGAATGGCCTCCCGTTCATACGGAGCGCCGTCGAGCATACTCGCGTCATTAGGCCCGCGCAGACCGGATGCTTCAAGCGCCGCGTACTCGCTTTGGAACGTGGTCCCTTTATCGATCGATAAAACAGTGGGGAGGAGCACCATGCGCAAAGCCACACCGGTCTGGGGACTGATGCCGGCAACACCGAATACTGCGTAATTGCGATATATCCACGGAGCAAGAGTGAGGAGAAAGATCGCCGCATAGGTGCCGAGCGCTATGAGCGTCTTGCGCGAGAGGTGCGCGCGCGATTCCCAAAGCACTACCGCCGCGACTATGAGGGGTATGTATTGCGTCGTCGGCCGTGTGAGCGTCGCGAGCCCGAGCAAAAATGCGGAGAGTGCGAACAAAGACAGTCGTCTATCTTTGAAATACGCAAAGAGCGCCCAGAGGGAGCCAAGGAACAGCAGTATAAAGAATATCTCGCTGTAGAACATATTCGAATACAGTATCGCCGACGGTTCAATGGCCAAGAGAACGCCAGCAACGCGCTGCAACTTTTTACTTTCTACCAGATACGATGCCAATTTCATACCGAGGAGCGGCAAGAAGCTCCCGATGAGGATCTGTAACAGTATCACTCCCCAAAAATTCCCGAACACATAATAGGCTCCCGCGATAAAGAAATGCATGAGCGGCGGACGGAAAGAATACGGCGCATAGGGAGGTGTGGAGGAATCCGTAAGGCCGTGGCCATGGATGAGATTCTGGCTTATCGTAAAGTACCCGTCGGCGCCGCTTACTGCGGTCAAGAGATTCCCGTCACCGTAGGTTTGTATGCTGATACCGAGATAGAGCAGGCGCACGATGAGAGCCAGCACTACTATACCGACCTCCCATCGATGTTCACGAAGCCAATTCATTGTATTTTTTTACAGTATATCTTTCTTTCCTATAACAAGAAACTGTTTCCCGAAGATGCGCCACGCGAGCGGGAGCCGCAGGTACAGCGCTATAAAAAATGTTGGATACTGCGGCCCGCTCGCCATGGTGAAGGGTAAGAACTTAGCGATGCATGTTTCTATCCGAAATCCTTGCTGCGTCAACGCTTCGGAAAGTGACAGCTCGGTAAGTGGAATGTGGTGATCTAGAAAGTCCCAATACGCACCGGGAAGATATTTGATATTCGGTCCCATCGCGATAAGCCGTCCGCCCGGCTTCAAACAACGATGTACTTCGCTAAGCGTACGAGCGAGCGCCTGCTTGTCGGGCAGATGCTCAAAGAAATTACTCGTGAAAACGGCGTCCACGCTGCTATCCGGTAGCGGCCATGGCTTCGAGCAATCCTGCAGTATGACTTCAACACCCGCATTGGCAAGATGCGCAGTGTCGGGGTTCAGATCTAATGCGTACTTCTTTGCACACTGCACGTGATTTATGAACTCCCCGTATCCGGCGCCCAGGTCGAGTACGGTATCCTCCAGCCGAATGAATTGCTGGAAATAATCTCTCATGAGGACATTCCATACGCTGTCCCTATATGCAGTTCTTCCTTTGAAACGCGCTCGGTACATGCGCTGTAGGTCGTCCCCGCTGAACGCTTGATCTTTAGATGTGGTAGAGCTCATATCGATTATCAGTGTATACCCGCACCGCCCCTAATTTTTCCGGATGATACTGCGGGTCCAGCACCGTATCTTTGAGGATGTACGAAACATGATATTTCTTCAAATACGCCTTGATGTTCGGTTTGATGTCGGTCTGGAACCTCTTTTCGAGATCAGTGAAGAATGTGTCCCCAAGCAGTTGTGCCGAGGTGGGCGGCGTACCACAGTCTTTGTTCTTGTCCCAGAAATAGAGTATCCGGCAGATCTTTATGCCGCGCTCAATGGTCTTCGCCTGATGTGGAATGTCATGACGCCCGAGATAGAGTCCCATTTCGCTTTCGGTCTTCAGGTCGGCAAGGGTCGGATCATTGAAATATTGCGAAATGAGGTAGCGCTCGCGTATCTCTCCTTCAGGTACCAATTCCAACATGCCCCAATACGCATAGAGCGTGAAGTGTCTGGTATATATGGGAAGATCGATCGTTGAGGTATCGAGCGGATCGCCCCACACGACGACGGGATCTTTTTCGTGCTCGTCCAGCCAGGAGAACGGTCCTGCATAGAGCTGCTCGGCCCGCCATGTCTCATCGTTGATGCCCGACGGCAAAAACGAAAGAAAATTACTGGCGCTGCAGACGTTCACGACCGACAGAGCTACGAGCATGCCCACCGAAAACAGCTTCAGTCCTCTCGACAATTGTGCGCGCCGGTTCCACAAGAATACGCCGAGAGCGAACGTAGAAAATACTATCCACGGGAATATCAAGCGGGCGACGTGTTCACCGGTCTCGAGCAACTTGCCGGTGATGAGATTGCTCCCTTGCGTGATCCATAAACCAAATCCGCTTATGACGAGGAACACACTCAGCATGACGAATCCCCGGTCTTCTCGGAGCGCTCGCACGCGCCAAAAGAGTACCGCTATAAAAGCGCCTACCACACCGATCCATCCGCCCGAATAGATGATTTCGGCCATCGGTAGATGCGTGTTCACGAGCCCAAGGCGACCGACGCTTTCCCAGAAATACGGGGACGCATGAGAGAGCCAGAGCGCGTAGAGCGGGACCGGAAGACCGATCATCCCGCCAATACATGAGGAGAGGAATGTCGCCTTCAGAAGCGGCCAATTCTTTCGAACAAGTGCGTAGAGAAAGAGGAGCCCAAGCGTGACGACGTCGACTTGCCACATATAGGCAAAGAGATAGAACGCCGCGCCCGTCGCGAGGGCGAGCAGCACGATGTTCCTTCGGCTCTGGTCACGAATAAGACGCAGGAGCGCGGCGTAGAATATAAAATAAAAGGGGAACACCGGCTGCATATTGGCCGGTCGCCATATCATGTAGTACGACTGTATATACAGAAATATCGTTCCGAACACGGCAACCCAAGGCGGGACGCGTAACTCGCGGAATAACCAATACAGCGATGCCGCGAACAGCAGACTCCACAGAATGAAGTTGATAAGCATTGCCGTCGTGAACGGAATTCCCGCCAAAAGAGGAAGTGCGCTTATCCATGCTCCGCCGAAAAGAACGAGCGACGGTCCGTCGCTATGTTCGAGAAAATACGGATTACCAGAAGTCAAGTGTCCTTCCCCTATCGTGTGCACGCGAGCAAAATACAGCTCATCTTGTAGAGGAGGCAAAATGCCCCGCCACTCGTTCCCGATGATGAAAACACTTTCAAGAACCGGGATGGTAGTGAGTAACATTACTGCCGACATCAGTACAAAAATCGGGCGGTGGGAGTTGATGAATGCTCTCATTTTTTCCATACCAATGCGGGCAGTATACCTGTTATTTCTTTCGTGCAATGACGAACAAATTCTTACCCACCGGAGGCGGCACTATCGACTCGAGGATACGGGCTATCGGCACCACAAATCGGTCGTACGCGCTTGTGGTGCCGGAACCGGCCCGACCCCGTAACAACCTGAAGTATACGAACCACGGCAGTATGCCGAAAAAGTCGAAATACGAAATGCGAACGATACTGAAACCCGCTTCCTCCATCAGTTTCCTCAACTGCCCTTTCGTATATCGGCGGTAGTGACCGATGGAAGCATCGAGTTCGCTATACAGCCACGGTAGTGCGGGAACAAATATGCACACTGTGCCGCCCGGACGTAACGTGGCATACACGAGTTTCAGTTCTTCGGCATCCTGTTCTACATGTTCAAGCACATTCACATACACCATTGTGTCAACCTTGCCCGCATAGTCGGCGGCTATGTCGGAGAAAAAAGCCTTGCGCGTATCCACAAGCGGGTTTTCTTTGAAACGTCCAGCTAACTTGGGATACATTTCTTCGGACGGCTCGATCGCAACCAGATGTTCCGGACCGCGCTCAAGCAGAAAATCGGAAAAGTTGCCCGACCCGGCGCCAACTTCGATCACGCGGCCGCGCACATACGGCGCAAAGAGGTCGGCGATCCACGTGTGATAGTTGCGTGCAAAGGACATGGCTTCCAGGTCCCGGCCTTCGTAGGTGAGAGAAGCCATATCTACATTGAGTATCGCCGTTTACTCTATTATCGCTACTTGATCCGCTCGGTGAGAATGAACCAGATCATCTTGAATCCAAGCTTGATCGCCTTGGAGCGTTTCCCGGTTATCTTTGAGATGCCGATGCGCGCGCCGTAATGTACGGGAATTTCAACGACCGACAGTTTGTGTTCTAGGACGCGGATCATGTATTCCGGAGAGAACCAATTGCCGTCGACCGTGAGTGTGTCTTTGATCTTCTCATAGGCGAGACGATGGATGAGCTTGTAGCTGCATCCAACATCTGTAAATGAGGGGCCGTTGAAGAGATATTCGAGGAATTTTGCGACCGCCCAGTTCCCCATACGAAGCGCAAAGTCCATGTTCGCGCCCGGATCACCGCCCGACCACACCGGATTACGCGAGGTACGCGTGCCGAATACGACTTCGTACTCTTGGCTATAGACAAGGAGACGGTCGAGGTCGCTCGCACGAAAGGTGCCGTCTGGTTCAACAGTAACGATAAGGTCACCCGTCGCTTCGCGCATACCACGCCGCATCGCCGCGCCGTATCCCTGTGCCGTTTCTTTCACATACCTCGCCGAGGTGAGCTGTATCTCCTTATCACTGCCATCTTTTGAATTGTTATCAACCGCAACTATTTCATCCACGGCCGGGTGTCGAAGGAATTCTTCAATAGCATTTTTTATGTTCTCTTTCTCGTTATAGACCGGGAATACGATACTTACTTTTTTGCCGAGATACATACGTAGTGTAGTGAATGATTAAAAAAGACGATCTTTCCATGTCCGCGGGGTCTTGTCGCTCACGATCTCGAGGTCAAGGTGGTAAAGGAACGGCTTGGTACCACGCGTGCGGATGTACTCGATCATGCTCGTGAGCCCTTCCTCTAGCGTGACCGTAGTTTTGTAGTCAAGGTGTTTCCGTGCCTTATCCGCGCTACAGGTCGCGTATTTTACTTCTTGGGGTCGACCCGGCATATAGATCGGCGCCAGATTGAAATCAAGCAACGTGGCGATAGTTACGGCGAGCTCATTGATGGTAATGAAGCGGTCGTCCGGACCGATATTTATGACATGTCCAACGGGCGCATCGTCAGTACCCATACGCTTCAGGGGTGCGATCACGTCGTGCACAAAAGAGAAGCAGCGCATCTGTTCTCCATCGCCATACACGATGGGCTGGCGACCCTGCAGCATGAGGTTGATCATGATGGATGCAACATTGCGGAACGGATCGTCGTATTTCTGGCGCGGACCGATAATGTTATGCGGCACGGCAATAACGTATTCCATCCCATGCACTTCACAGAGATTGCGTACGGTAAGCTCGGCTGCGTACTTCGCAATACCGTACGGGTCTTGCGGGAGTGGCGCCATGTCTTCCGTAAACGGCACGGTTGGTTGCGTCCCGTAGCGCGCCATTGAAGAACATTGTACGAATCGTTTTACTTTATTCGCTATCGCGGCCGAGACGACCGATATGGTCACCCCGTAAATGCTTTGCGTCACGATGTATGGAGAGAAGACCGAGAGTCCTTCGTACGCGTATGCGGCGGTGTTGTACACCACGTCCACCCCGCGCATGAGCTCCGTCATCTTGGCAAGGTCAAGACAGTCGGTCATATGGAATTCGACCCCGGCCGGAACGTTATCGAGGTAGCCGCCGACAAGATTGTCACAGCCGATAACGCGATGTCCTTCCTTGAGAAGGTTTTCCGCGAGATGACTTCCAAGGAAGCCCGCAACGCCGGTAATAAAGTACGTACGTTTATCTTTCACGAATAGCAGTATATCCAATTATCTCCGTACCTGCACGTATATTTTGTTGATCAAATGAGTACCTTGACATAACATGAACCATATGCTAGCGTAGCGCTAGAATACATCAGAAGTTCCTATCAACGTGGCAATCATGAAGGAGTCCATGTGAAACTCATCGATGCACGACCGTTATATCACTTTCTTGCGGCATTGAACGAACCCTTTCCTTCGGAAGACAGCGCCGACGTGATCTTCGTTCTTGGCTCTGGCAGTATTGGACCAATCCGTAAGGCGGCTCAGATATATTCTGCCGGATTGGCGAAGTACATCGCATTCACTTCGTCAGGCGGCAACTTCGGCGGCAATGTTGTGTTCGGACGCGAAGAAGCGGATGAATACCGAGACACGCTCATTGCGTTCGGGGTCCCTTTGCGAGCCTTGCTATTCCCGACATCAAACGAACTGCGCACGACCAACACCTTGGCTGAAGCGCGGGGAGCGATCCCATTCGTTGAGTCTCAGATCGGGAGGGTAATGCGGATGATTCTCTGTTCGCGTTCGGTGCACCAACGCCGCGCGTGGGCAACATTTCGCAAGCAGTACCCGAATGTGAAGTACGTGAACCGGCCTGACTATGAAGATCTCACCGTTGAGCTTCTCCCGCGACTCGTGCAGGAAATCGATCGGCTGCGCGAATACGGCGCCAAGGGAGATCTTGAGATGCAAGAGATTCCTCCGGATATTTCAGGCATCTGCGAGGCATTGCGTACGCATCTATCGGGACACTAAGGTGCGGTTTTACCAGGGGCATGCTACGGCGTGCCTTTTTTTGTGCGCGCTATAGTGGCACTCGACAAAGTGCGATAGAATGACCTGAAAATGAAGTTCTCTCGGTTCATCGGCTATTTTTCGCGACTCCGCGCTATCATCGGCCTCAAAGCGGCATGCGTTTTTGCGCTGGCGCATCTTTGGAACAAGCTCCATCCGCCGCACGAGGGGAAGCTTGCGCATATTTCCGTCGGACCCTATGTCTTCTACTTCCCTTCGCTCGACTACTTTGTCGGGCTCTTCACCGAAATATTCTTCAAAGAAACTTACTACCTCGCCCCGACGCAAGAACCTATCCGCGTCATTGATTGCGGAGCGAACATCGGAATGTCACTTCTCTATATAAAGATCCGTGCACCTCACGCGCGCGTCACGTGCTTCGAGCCGAATCCCGCCGCACGGGAGGTGCTTGAAAAAAATATCGAGGCAAATAATTGGAAGGAGGAGGTGCAGGTAGTTCCCTATGCGCTCGGAAAGAAAAAAGGGACGGTAGATTTCTTTGTCGAAGGCAAAGTTGCCACGAGCAGCGGCGGAAGCATCGCCCGCTATCAGAAAAGTAAAGAACGCACACTTACCTCGTACGCGGTGGATGTGGATACGCTCTCGCACTATATCGATAGCCCCGTTGACCTGCTCAAGATAGATATTGAAGGACCGGAGTTCGACGTACTGGAAGAGCTTGCTTCACAGCAGAAATTGCAGCAAGTCGCCGCGATACAGCTCGAATACCACTACATCCCGGGATTCTTCACCCGAACGCTCTCGGAGATGCTTACCCTGCTCGAGTCGGCGGGATTCTCTACCTATGTGGAATCCAATAAGCCGCCGCATCAAGTGATCGGCCACGACGCCTTGCACACCTATATGGTCTTCGCGTGGCGCTAGGGCGTCAGTTCAGTTCCGGAAGTACTTTCGCAAAGAAGTAGCGCAGGAAGGAATCTTGCCGGAGATATTTCTCAAAGGTCTCGCGCGCAAGATGCTGCCGTCGCTCCCACTCTTCGCTCGTTAGAGCGTCATAAAACTCACGGATATATTTCGGTGTCTCGTGCACTCGGTTCATCGGTACGCGAACCGAGATCAGCGAGTAATCAATAACATTTTCAAGCGGCAACACGATGTTGGTATCCACGACGACCGGGAAGCGACCGAGACAAAGAGTTTTGACGAACCGGTTTGAATAATTGCCATCGCCCTTGGGCGCAATAACGAAATCGGAGTTGATGATGCTGTCGAGATATTCTTTGCGCGCCTGCGCCGGATCAAGCTCTATCGTTCGACGACTCCCAGAGAATGTTTTTCGGACTATGAACAGCGTCTCGACAAGCGTCGAAGCGCTGCAGGCACGCATCGCGGCCTGACGCCAGTAGATGCCGAGCTTCCTTGCGCGCCAGTTCGAGTTCCAGAGCGCTCGAACGTCAAAGCCGAAATTCTTGAAATGGAGAGCCCAACTGCGCCACCCCGGCAAATCGCCCATGCCGCAGAACGAAACGCGCGGTTTTTCTTGCTTGGGGCGTACCGTGATGCCGCTCATCGCATTGTCCTCGGTCAAGCTGGGAATACTTATGTCGTGCGGGCTTGCCGTATCCGTGTAAAGCGAGAATCGCAAGACATGCACACGAGAGTCGAAGAGAGCCTTGTCGGTGAAATCTCCGAGCGAAAACACGCATACCGGCTTGTGCAGGCGCTCGCCGAGATCGGCATATTCTTTCACATACGCCTGCGCCTCCGGCGTAAGCGGGTCTTTGAAATTATTCGGAAGCACTATCGCTTCCGCCTGCGACGCATCCGAAACCCGCTCTACTTCCGTCTCAAAAAAATTGGGCGGAAGTTCTTTCTTATAGTTCATGTGCTCCGGCAAAGGTTTGAACCAGTACACCACGGGCACGCCCGCGAACGGCTCGGGAATATAGAGGCGGAACATGCGCTTCATAGTACCCGAAGTCATACGAGAGAATCCATAAGTTTGAGCAGGGCCTCGGCGAAAGCTGTCGTCGTGTAGTGCGCCGCCACTTTGTCGTGGCCGGACTCGGCAAGGCTCTTTCGTTTTTCGGCGTCATTCCACAAAGCATCAATGGCTTTGGCGAGAGTTTCCGGCTCGTTCGGAGGGACGACCATAAGATCTTGCCCGGGAACAAAATAATCGGCTATCCACGAACGATGCGTCGCAATGACCGTCTTTCCTGCCGCAAGAGCGTCCAGAATGACGGTCTGTCCCGAGCAGTCCGACCCTTCCGGCACGTTGCCGTCTTTCGATGGCACGACGACGATGCGGGCGCGCGCATACAAGTCGCGAACTTCAGTAAGACTTCGGTCGTAGAGTACCGAGACATTTTCGGGAATCGGCATGCCGGGAGGAATGTTTTTGTGTGCCGCGACCACGATGCAAGGGTAGTCGGTGTGCTCCACTGCCCTGAAAAGGGTCGCGTAATCGCGACCCGCATCACGGCCGACACTTACGATAAGATCTTCCTCGTAGGATACGTCGGAAGGCTGAAAGAAATGCACGTCCACGCCAAACGGTATGAACACGAGCTGCGTGCGCGGGATACCAAGTCGCGCAAAATCTTCCACCTGCTCGGAAGAAATGCAGATGATGCGCGCATAGCTCGACCACAATTTTTTGAGGAGCATCAGGCGCGCCGGACGCTCGGCATTGCGCCGCATAAGTATTGAGGAGTTTATCGCCACATACAGCCATCGCGTCTTCAGACGGAATACGCGGGCATACAAAGAGATGATGTACCCGAGTAGCAGATTATCCTGCGCGACGATGAAATCGAAATCAGGCAGGCGCGGGATGAAGAATATCGACCGGAATGATTTCGGGAACACGGTGAAGTGTTCGGCCCCGGGAATATGATTTGAACCGCGAAGCGCGGTATCGGCGTCCTGCCCTTTCTGCACCCCGGAGATGACCGCATCTCGAGAATTCGTGAAGAGGAACGCCACTCGTGGTACTTTTTGCGTTGTGTGCGGCATATCAGGAAGGCAAGCGAAGAACAAAGAAATGATGATACGGACTTCCGAACGGCACGAAGTCGCGCACTATTTCCCCGTGAGCGGAAAGTGTACGGCGAATGAGCGAAACCGGATACCCCTGCTTCCCTACCTCCCAGTGATGCTGGCCGTTGAAAGAATGTTTCTTTGGGAACGGGATTTTCCACGCAATGCGCACCAGCGGCAGGAAGGGAATTTTGAACGAGAAAGAGAGCATTGGTCCGAAGTGCGGCACACTTATCACGACATGCGTGCGCGCAACGCGACAGAGCTCGCCGAGGGCGCGGTCAAATTGTTCGAACGGCACATGCTCCAGGACTTCAAACGCGCACACGACATCAACTGATTTGTCGGCGAAAGGAAGTTCAAGAACGCTTCCGACCACATCCGGATGCAGGTCCTCCGCGACGTCCACCGACGTGTAATTGACGTCGGTATTATTTTTTATAAAATCACCGAATACGCGGTCGCCGACGCCGACTTCAAGCACCGATGCCGGTTCGAGGTCCAGCACTTCTTTGAGCTGCCAATAGTAGCTGACGAATCGGTCCTCGAAAGAGTACCTGCCGAAACGATAATTAGACTTATCGACTTGAGGGGTGTGGCTCATACGGCTTGCATGGCGCCCAGTATCGCAGGGATGAGGCGCTGGAGCGAGTGATGTTCTCGTACATATGCGGCAAGCGCCTGCGCATCCTCGTGGCGGGCGGCGAGAACCTCTTTTGCAATGGCATCCGGTGTTGCCGCTACTTTTGTGATAGGGAGACCGACGAGATCGCTCGTCGTAATGACCGGCAGGCCGCAGGCGAGCGCTTCGAGCAGTACCTTATCGAGACTCCCCGTCTCGCTTACGTGAACGAACACACCGGCCCTACGGTAGTTCTCCCGCAATTGCCCTTGATCCTGTGCTCCGAGGAAATGCACGCGCGACACGACGGAGAGCTGTCCGGCAAGATTCTCGAGATTTTGTCGCTCCGGCCCCTCGCCCACTATCCACACTTCATTCGGGAAATGCACCGCTGCGCGGATAACGAGGTCATGGCGTTTCGTCGGGGAAAGTCTGCCCGCAGAAAGCACCGCCGTTCCGCGCACCACACTCGGGTCGGGAGAAAAGAAATCCGTGTCGATGCCGTGCCCCATGACCTGCGCCTTTTTGCTTTTCAATCGAAAACTTTCTTTCGAGGCGGTAAAAATGATATTCGACAGAGGTGCGGCGAGGCGCAGCTTCAGGTCGACATTTTTGTGCGTGTACCAAAGTGCAATGCGCTTCCCCGACATTCGCCAAAGCAAGCCGCCGAGAATAACGTACTCGGGATTCATATGCACGAACACCGCATCGTACTCATGCCGTAGTTTCCATATGAGCAGGGGAAACCGCCACGCATACCGGGCGCGGCGGAAGACACTACGATATATCGTAGTGTCTTCCGCCGTGTCACGTTCCTTCCCCAAAGAACGCACACGCACATTCGCGGGCAGTTCGTGTTTCCCTTCTTTGAGGCAGATGACGTCGACATGTTCGGTGTGCTTTGCAAACTCCGCGAGCCAGCGTACGAAAAATCCAAGATCAGAATCCTCGGTATCGACTACTTGTGTGATGATGAGTAATTTCATGCCAATGTTTCTCGCCATCGTTTCGCCCATTCCTCTCGACTAAGTACCGTTATGCGGAGTTCGCCGCGCTGTCCCGAATGCAGCACCTCACGCACCGCAGCGGCAAGATCTTTTCGCGGAACTATCATTGCCCCCGCTTCTTTTGCGATGCCGACATCCGGCGCCACGACGGGCACTCCGGCCGCAAGTGCCTCAAGCATGCTTGCGCCATAGCTCTCATGCTTCGACGTGCTCACGACAACATCCGCCATTTCGAGATACGGCAAGGGATTCTGCCAACCCGGAAATTCCACATACGGCATCACGTCTTTCGCGACGGCGCGAAGACTCTCTTCAAGACTTCCCGCGCCAAGCAGTATGAGCCCCGCATCTATGCCCGACTCGCGAACACTCCTCAAAATGGAGAGGACATACGCCGGGTCTTTTTCTGGCTCAAAACGCCCTACCCACAGAATGGTCTTTTTAAAACGAGAGTGCGCTCGATGCGGAAGCGAGCGATACGGAGCGAGGTCAACAAAGACAGGCAACACAGAAATAGTCGCATGCAGATGCAGTGGCGCGAGAAACTCTTTTATCTTCTCCGAGACGACGCGCACTGAATCCGCTCGTCGCAGAAGAAAATACGCGAGCACGCGCCGCATACACGGCTGTGCCGAGAGGTCAGTGTGTATTTGAATATTCAATTTCGCTCCGGTCCGACGTGCTATCCGCCAAGCGAGAAGCCCCCGCCAAAAAGGATCCTGCGCAGTGACGACGTCATACACGGTCTTCTGCCCCGCGAGAGAAATCTCATGCCAGGTATGCAACTGCGGCCACACATATACATCTAATTGGTCCACAGAGGCTCGTTGCAACTCTAGACGCGCCCATGCTCCGCTTCCCTCAGTGAGGAGGTTTCGGTCGCCGCTGATCATCAAAACTTTCATGCAGGCTTTACGAAAAATAGAACCTCTATGGTGAGGATTATGTTACACTACCGCTTGTGAAAATCATACTCGCGACACCGGTATATCCGCCCGAAATTGGCGGCCCCGCCACGTATACAAAAGAGCTCGCCCTGCGGCTTCGCGACAAGCATGAGATAGTCATTGTCGCCTACGCGATAAATCTGGAACGCATCGAGGGTACGACCATCTTTACCGCAAGTAAGCGGCGTCCGCTTCCTCTGCGATTCCTGAAATATCTCTACATCCTCTACAAAGCGTCACGAGGCGCAGACGTTATCTACGTACAAAACGCGATGGCTGCCGGATTGCCGGCCGTTCTCGTAAGCATGGTTCGCAACATACCGCTCGTGCTTAAGTTCGTCGGCGACGAAGCGTGGGAACGCGCGAGCCAAGAACGGCGCACGACAAAACGACTTGAGGAATTCCTTGCCGCACCCGAGGGCGGATGGAAAACGAGTCTCCGCATGCTGATACAGGGATTTGTGCTTCGACATACTGACATCGTCACGACACCGTCTCTGTATCTGCGCGATGCGATCGTGCGGACGTATGGGATAAAAGATGAGCGTGCGGTCGTGAACTACAACGCTGCGGAAAAAGAAGCGGACGCTCCATTCTCCGTGACGCCGATACCGCACCAGATCGTCGCCACCGCCCGACTCGTCGAATGGAAAGGACTCGATGGGGTCATCCGTGCCGTTGCGCTCCTCAAGAAAGAATTTCCCGACGTACGCGCCGTGATCGCCGGCGACGGACCCGAAGAGGAACAATTGAAAAAACTCGCACGCGACATTGGTGTTGCCAATCAGGTTTCTTTTCCCGGCCGCGTATCGCGTGCGGAAACCTGGCACCTGCGAAAAAGTTCAGAAGTGTACGTACTCAATTCAACCTACGAGGGCCTTCCCCACACCGTGCTCACCAGCTTCGCGGCGCGTATCCCGACCGTGGCAACCGATATCCCCGGCACCAATGAGGCCGTCTATGACGGAAAGAGCGGACTTCTGGTACCCGCCGGAGACGACCAGGCACTCGCTGATGCTATCGCTCGCCTCTTCAGAGATCCCGCTCTTCGAGCGAAACTTGTCGAAGGCGCTGATAAAATACTCGCCGAGAAATTCTCGTGGGAAACGCATCTTGCGACCCTCCTAGGATTCTTCGAATCGGTTCGCGCGAAGCCACGCCACGAGTCGCGTTAGTCCTTCGCGAAGCGGCATCTTGGGTTCCCAATCAAGCAGTTTCTTTGCTTTATCCACGTTTGCATACGTCACCTCGACACTCGCCGTATGGCTCGGTCGGCTTTTCACCTTTGCGGTCGTACCAATAATATCCTCAAATGCAGTCAGTAATTCCTTGAGCGATACCGGCGCATTGTTGCCGATATTAATGATCTCGAACCCGAGCGGTTTTTCCATCGCAAGAATGGTCCCGCGAACCGTATCACCGATATAGGTGTAATCCCGTTTTCGGCTTCCGTCACCGGAGATCTCCACTTCCTCGCCGCGCAGAAGGCTCATGCCCCACAGATACGGAACCATATTGGGACGATTGTTCTCACCGTATGCGTTGAAGTACCGTAAGCACGTGATATTCATATCGAAATTGTGGTGGTAAGAATAGGCAAGAAGTTCGACCGCACGCTTTGTCGCGCCATAGGGCGAAAGCGGACGATCTGCCGTCTCGTCTTCTTTCCAAGGAACACGCGATGAATTGCCATACACCGACGAAGAAGAGGCGATGACGAGATTATCGACCGCGTAGTCTCTGCAGAGCTCGAGGATATTCAACGTCCCGTCTATGTTGACCGAGGTGTAGATGCGGGGTGTTTGCACCGCGCTGCGCGTATCGGCCTTTGCCGCGAGATGGACGACATACGTTGGCTTCTCCGTCTCGAACACTTCTTTGAGGGCCGGCAAGTCACGAATATCGGTCCGGTACAGCACGAAATTCGGATTGGTCAGGAAAGACGCGATATGCGCCTCCTTGAAACGCAGTTCGTAGGTGTCATCAAAATTATCGACGCCAACGACCCGATACCCTTTTTCTAATAGAGCCCCCGTGAGGTTCGAGCCGATGAACCCGGCGGCACCGGTAACGAAGACCGTTTTCATATGGTTATCGCTAGTATAGAATGGCCTCATCCTTACATCAACCGCCCACCGAGGGGCAACGTTACCATGAATGAACTCCCTATAATATCGGCGTTGCTTGCTTCCCTTGGCTTTTCGCTCGAGGAGCATCAGCCCTACGTGAGCGGCGAGCGATACCTCATGGCCGGAGGCAAGCTTGTACTCGCTGGTATCCACAACGAGAGTGGGATAAAGGTCATTATCAAGGCGAGCCGCACCAAGGACGGCAAAAAAGAGATCGAGTCGGAGAAGCGTTCGCGCGACCTCATGCGGTCACTTTCATTCGCGGACAAGAAGATACTCATTCCCGGAGAGTTTTACTACGGCACGGAAGGCGAGTATGTGTTCCTCATTATGCAATTCATACCGCAAGATAAAGTATTCGTCGCTCACACGATCGAGGAACAATTTTTTATTGCGCTATCCGCATTTGAAGCGCAGGAATCATTCCATGCAACGACCTATGAACATCTGCGTACCGTGAAGGCCGTCTTCCCGGTATTGTCGTCGATGGAATACATTTACGAATTTGAGCGGCTGAAAGAATCCATACTCCGTCTCTATCCGGACGAATCGCTTCGCGCGTCCTTGGAAAGCGCCGATGAGTTGCTGAAACGAAGTCGCAAGATACTAGACCGGTACGGAAGCTATCTGACCCATACCGACTTCGTTCCTCATAACTTCAGGCTCGCCGAACATGCACTCTATATGCTCGACTGTGTGCCGAACTACGCAACGATCCACTTCGGCAACAAATACGAGGGGTGGGCGCGCTTTCTCAACTATATGCTTATCCACAGTCCCGAGCTTGAACGTCTCCTTGTCGAGTACGTACGCCGCGCGCGCGGCGAAGACGAGTACCGGTCCTTGCGGCTTATGCGTATCTATAAAATAGCGTTCCTTCTTGAATACTATGCCCGCGCGCTCGGGAAGACGACCGGGGATCTCCACGAGCTCATGCTCTTACGCCTCTCTTATTGGCGCGAGGCGCTGACGGCTATTCTCGAAGACCGCCCGCTCTCCTCGGAAGTGACGGAACACTACGTTTCCGTGCGCAATACGCTCCGGTCAGAAGAGGAGAAAAAACGCCAGAGAGAATTTTCTATCGCTTAGAGAAGTTCGCGGACCGCATTGGCGATAGTCGTAGAATTGGTCGCAATAATGCGTTGCGGGGTCGACATCAATGTTGCCGGCTCTCCGTTCCCGTTCACGAGCACACCACCCGCCTCACGCAAGATGCCGACCGCTGCCGCGATGTCGAGCGTCGAGAGCGTGCCGTAAATATTTGCTTCAACACGGCCCGCGGCGACGAAGCAGGTGTCGAGTGCGCTTCCGGCGAGGTTGGTCGTCTTTTTCGCGTGTTCAAGGAGCTGTCGATACGCATGTCCGCCCCACTCCCGGAGTTCCGCCTTACGGCCGGCGTGCAGCAGTACGAAAGAATTTTTAAGGTCAGTCTCTCTTGATACGTGTATCGGGGTGCCGTTCAGGAATGCTCCGCCGCCCTTTTTGAAACTAAAAAGCTCGTTCGTGACCGGATTGTACACCGCACCCGCTTCCGGCACGCCATGTTGCAGATAGGCGACGCAGATGGCGAAGTGGGGAATACCGCGGGAGAAATTCGATGAGCCGTCGATGGGGTCTATCGTCCAAAGCCGTTCCGCTTCATGAACGCCGTCCGTTTCTTCCGAATAGATAGCATCTTCCGGAAACGACTCCCGTATCTTTCCAGTAAGAAAATCATTCACGGCGACATCAACCGACGTCACAATGTCACGCGGATCATTGCCCTTCTGAAGCGTCTCGAACTTCTCCTTTCGCAATTGCATCAAGAGGTCGCCCGCCGCTTGTATGTGAGTGATGATGAAGTCGTAATGGTTCATATTATTTTGGATAGCCCGCGAGAATGCCGCGCTCGATGAGCTCGAAGGAACCGCCCGCCCGTTCCGCTTCCTGTTCCTGCCGGGTGCGCTTCGTGGTAATGACGAAATCATGATGCTGTGCTCGCAATGCGCTTATGTTGATCGCCGCTTGGCCGGTCGGGAGTAGGGGCGCTATACACGGACCGTGCGCTGCAACGAGCCGTACGATGGGTGCTATTTCTTCAACACCAATAACCGAATCAAAGTTACCCGCCGCATGGAGCGCGGCAGTGTCCCATGCGGCAAACGTATTTGATATCCGTCCCGACAGGGTGCCGAGATATCCCTCATCCTCTCCTTCCGCGACATCACTATCCCGTATCGCCAGACCGGCGACAAGCGCTCCTTCTTTGAACGACGCGAGTATCTTTTCAACATTCTTGGGAACCATATATTCAAGCGCTTTGTTTGAAACGACAAAAAGAGGTGAGTGATGAGACTTTCGCAGAAACTCAACTCCCGTATTGAGCGCATCGCTATGGCCGTTCCCGCGGGAGCATTCAATAAAGACATTCTTGAACTCGTCGTTCGGGAGTTCCGCAGAAAGGGTGTCGTACGTCTTACCGCAATCTTTATCTTCAGGAATAAGGATGACGATGCGTCCGAAGCCGAGTTCTTCCGCACGCATAGCGGAACGACGCAGTCGCTCGACCACATCCTTCACTTCCGGCTCCTCTTTTGCGTATCCGCGCAATAAGATGCCGCATTCACTTACTTTGTGCATTGTGGCACCCATAGTACCAAAGAAAAAGGCGCGACGTAATCGCCGCGCCCCGCCTTCACAATGAAGGTAGAACTCACATAACCGCGTCCCGAATGAACTTGAAATCAGCATCGAGGCGGTCGCATTCCGCTTGCTGTCGTGCGAGCTTCGTGGCCATCACTTCTTCATGGCGCTTCCTGGCCGTCTCGGTTGCAAACACATCAAGTACGCCGGCGCCCACTTCGATCGGCGCGATGCACTTCCCGTATCGGCGAGCGAAACGAATGAGCGGCGCTATTTCCTCGACGCCACCTTGGCTATCGAATCCGCCGACCTGTAGCAACGATTCGATGTCCCATGCGGCAAAAGTGTTTTGAATGCGACCGCTGAACACGACACTACGCAGCTCATCGACCGCTAGTCCCGCTACCTTTGCGCCGGTGACAAATGCGCGGTCGATAGCGAGCATCGCCGCAAACGTCAGATACGGCATTGCCTTGCCTGAGACGATGAGCGCATGACTGACATCGCCCAAAAGCTCCATGAGCCCTTCGTTCAGGACTTCACAGCTGTGATGGCCGTGCGACGCAAAGACACTGACCCGCGCGCCAAACCCTTCATCCTTAAGACGGCGGCGTAAGGCCGAAACCGTTTCGCCGCAGTCATAATCGCGCGGGACTAGCAACATCAAACGATTGAGCGACTTGAAATCCTGCCGCACGATACTGACCTGCTTGACATGTTCAAGCGCCCGATCGACGCGCGCTTTGACCTCTTGGGTCTTCGGCGTATACACCCGAAGCAACAAGCCGTACGTATACCGTAAACTCGCCATTACTAACCTCCACTGATGTGATTGGAACAAAAAACAGGCACCTATCGCCTGCCCCGCTAGTCTATTTGTATATTACACTTTTTCTATATTTGGTCAATAATCAACTTGACATATGTGTATCAGTATGCTACCATAAAAATCGGGTACTTTTGCCCTTTACCATGAGGAGTCTCTCGATGAGGACCCTAGCTCTGTTCGCACAATCCTTCTTCCCTTCCCCCGAGAATTATCTAGTTGCGGCAACACTGTCTTTCGAGATAGTGCAACAGGACAAATCTCAGGCGGAAATCCTGCGTTTCGCCATCATGGACATCGACTCGAGGTTCCCTTGGGTCGACATAGATGGTTTCGGCGACAAGGTCAGAAGCATAGGCTGGTTAAGCACTGGTGAAATTGTCCGGTCTGGTTTGTGCCACGATAAGATGAGGTGGTCGTTTAACCTGGAGACAAAGAAACAATGGATGCGGAAAGGGCAGCTCCTGGCATATGAGAAGTACTTGGAAAAAATCGTCTCGGAACTTTCCAAGCAAAGTCTGCCTGGAATCGGAAAGGTCTGGGCGACGATGGCGACGAGAAAGGAGATATCGGCGGTGAAATAACGCCGTGCAAAGCACAGTCCACGATTAGCTCACACGCTACATCGTGGGCTTTTCGTTTTCTATATCCGGAACAAAACTCGACCAAACACCCTCTCACGCATGCTTTTGGCTATAACGTTCCAGTCGTAATTCTCATGCGCGAATTTCTTCGCTGTTGCGACCACTTTTGCCGCCTGTTCGGGATTCGCAAGAATTTCTTTTACCGCCGCCACTATCTGCTCGGGAGAGTCCTTGTCCACCGCCCAGGCAGTCGTCAGCTTGTCGGGATTGCGTTTCGCATCGAAAATGAAATCCGCAAGACCGCCCTCCTGCGTCGCAATCATGGGGAGACCCGATACCATCGTCGAGACGAATGAGATGCCCTGCCCTTCTGAGCGGCTCGGGGAAACGAAGACGTCAGATATCTTGCGATACTTCGCCGTCATCGTTCGGTCGACCTGTCCGGTGAAAATCACCCGGCCGCTCACGCCGAGCCCCTCGGCAAGCCGCACGAGCATATCCTTATCGGACCCATCGCCCACTACCAAGAGACGTATATTCGATGGCAGGTGCGGGAGCGCATGTATGACCGTATCAATTCCCTTCTGGTGCACGAGCCGAGAAACGCTGATGAGGAATATATCTCCCTCTTTCTTGCCGAGCTGCTGCTTCAGCCCCGTGAGCTCCTGTGCAGAATATTCTTGCGCAGACTGTAGCGATGAACCGTTCGGGATGACCTCAACGGGACCTTTGTATCCGCGAAGCGGCGGCCAGGTCGCAAGATAGGTCGAAATGGCCGACACCATTGCCGCACTTCTGAAGCCGTAGTCGAGAAGCGGCGTGAATGGACGAATGAACCATCGCTTGAACACTTTTTCATAGGGGTCGCCGTCCTGGAGTGTCAGCAAATGTGGCACACGAACGCCGATGAACTTCGCGAGTACTACCGGAAACAGCATATAGGTCATCACCGACCACATGCCGTCGAAACGGATTTTCGAGTGCAAAGAGCGCGCCTTGAGTGTGGCGAGCGGGATATACAGCATCTTGGAGAGATACCCGCCCCCGAAACCGACACGGTGCACGACGACATGGCCGATTGTCTCTTCGCGCGGCTGCGTGCGATCGAAGAGGAGCGTCAGCATGTGGAACTCAATATCGCTCGGATCAATGCGATCGGTTATCTCTTTTATGGCAATCTCCGCCCCGCTGGCGAAACTCGGGTAATAGGCGAGCGAGAAAATGAGTATCTTTTTCATCTACTTCGACGACGCATTTCCTTTGATGGAATGGATATACTTTTCAAGCGTATGGGACTGTTTCCATCCGAGTGCTTTTATTTTCTCTGTATTGGTATCGATCGCCGCAGAAGGCCTGCTGGTTGAACGAGCCGGAAGCATGACTATCTTGCTTTTGTCGACGAAGATTTTTGCTACCGCCAGTATCGGGTAACTCTCCGCCGCGGCGATGCTGTACTCGTCGCGCGCGCCTTTTTCTCCCACGAGAACCAGGCCTTCCACGGTATCGTTCACATGCGTGTAAATGCGCTCTTGGGTACCCGGAAGCCGAACCTCAAGCGGCTCTCCTTTGAGGAATTTCTGCCTGAATATTTCAATAACAGTCCCGTACTCGCCCGCCATCTCTCGCGGCCCGTACACATTATAAAAATAAGCGATGGAATACGGAAGGTCATACCAAAGGCCGTAGTTGTGCACGAGCTCGGTATTGGATGCCTTAGACCACGTATACGGGGAGAGATCGCGGCCGGCGGTTCCCTCCGGACGCGGTGTTGCCATCTTGGTTGATGAACCCGCATACACAAGTTTTCCCCCGCGCGTGCGCCAAAACTCCAGCACGCCGAATGTGCCTTCCATGTTGAGATTCCACACAAGCGCCGGTTCCTCTATGCTTTTTGCAACGCGCGAATATTCGCCGAGGTGATAGATGAGGTCGGGCGTCTCGGGAATGTGCTTCGCAATATCCTTGGTGTGGCCCTCGCGATACTCGACGCCGGGAACATGGTTCTCGCGACTGCCGGTGAAATAATTGTCGAGCGAAATGACCTTGTGACCCTCCTTTGCAAGGCGCTCGCAAAGATGCGAGCCAATAAAGCCCGCGCCGCCCGTCACAAGAATGAGTTTCTGTCCTGCCATAGTAGGAGATTAGTACAAAAAATGCGGAAATGCGAACCGTTAGAGAAGAATGAACGCCCCGCCGGCGAGAACGAGGGTGCCGAGGAAACCGAGGGTCCAGGGGGATTTGAATATTCCTGCAGCACGCGAGCTGATAACGGAAGTCGCGGAAGGCAATACTGCCCCCGCAGCGGCGAGCTTTGTCGTCGCTGCGGGGGCAATCACTGCATCCTCATGGTCTTGAATGTTCGTTTCCGTGCTGATAATCGGTTCGATTTTGCTCATCGTGGGCGGCTCGACCGCCTGTACTGATTCATAACGCACTACACCAGAAGAAGGTTGCATGATCGTGCTCGCTTGTGATGCTACAGCGCCTGCTGGATACGTGTTCGCCACTTCCCCGCTCGGATACAAAAGAAGTGCCGAGTCGGCGATAGGCAGCTCGATCACTTGCGAAGGAAAAAGAATGGTACGACCAGCAAGGATGTGCGTATCTGCGGGTATCTTGAATTCCTGCCCGCCCGCGGACAAACGCCAGAGCGAGAGATCAAGGGTGCGCGAGTCATTGTTCGTGAGCGCAATACCGCGAGAAGATACTGAAGTTATCTTGATACTCGCGTCCTTCACCGTCACGACTATTTCGCTCCGTACATCGCCACCATCAGAAGTGGTGGCATGCACAACGATCAGATATTCACCCGGGCCGTAATACTCGTGAAAGACGCTCGCGCCGGTCTTCTGCATCCCGTCGCCGAACGACCAGGTCACGATGGCGTCATCGCGCTTGTTCCCTTTGCCGTCATACACCGTCGCAGTGAAAACAGTGTCGGCGCCGGACGAGACCGTGCGATTGCCGCTCGTGCGAATGTTGAGCGTCGGTAGGGGAAGATATTCTGCCGGGTTACTGCCTGAAGATGTTGTCACCTCGGCCGTCGTGCTCGTTATAGCGGAGGGTGTGCTGGAAGCGACGGGATCTGGAATGCTTGGTGCACTCGCATCATCGACGGTGATGAGCGGTGCGATTTTTGCGTACGTGCTCCCAGGGCCGATGCCGCTTACCTTCTGTATCCCCTCTATCGAGGTGAACGGCCCGTTCGTCTCCCGATAGTCGATGATACGACCGGCTATCACCGACCCTATTCCCGGCAAGGTGT
>Ga0172379_10004049_pt1 | contig 22284 bp, 14 predicted proteins | sample GrowelOW334metaG_FD_119756 | JGI IMG/M metagenome (GOLD analysis project Ga0172379, IMG submission 119756) | Groundwater microbial communities from an aquifer near a municipal landfill in Southern Ontario, Canada - Groundwater well OW334 metaG | ecosystem: Environmental > Aquatic > Deep... | reverse complement strand
GGTCGGGATTTTCACAATTTCAATACATATTACCGGGATAAATCAGAGTATGAAATAGTTGCTTTTACGGCTGCCCAGATACCCGATATTGATGGCCGGAAATACCCGGCTGAACTGGCCGGAAAATTGTATCCGGACGGAATTCCCATTTTTTCACAGGACGAACTTCCTGCCTTGATTGCCAAATATGATGTGGACAGTTGCGTATTCTCCTATAGTGATGTTCCTTATCAGCGTGTGATGGCTGTAAGTGCTTTGGTTAATGCCTGTGGTGCGAATTTCGCCCTTTTAGGACCAAAAGGAACCATGATTAAGAGCGTTAAACCGGTCATCGCTGTTGTGGCTTCACGCACCGGTTGCGGAAAAAGCCAGACTTCACGTAAAGTAATCGAGATCCTGATGGGAATGGGACTACACGTTGTTGCGGTCCGTCACCCGATGCCTTATGGCGATCTGGTTGCACAGAAAGTTCAGCGTTATGCCGGGATAGCCGATTTGGAAAAGCACAAATGCACGGTAGAGGAAATGGAAGAATATGAACCGCATGTGGTTCGTGGAAACGTGATTTATGCCGGAGTCGATTATGAGGCGATTCTTCGTGAAGCTGAAAAAGATCCTAAAGGATGTGACGTGGTGTTGTGGGATGGCGGAAATAATGATTTTTCGTTTTATAAGCCTGATCTGACCATAACCGTTGTTGATCCTCACCGTCCGGGTCATGAATTGTCCTATTATCCCGGGGAAGTTAACCTCCGTCTGGCCGATGTTGTGGTCATCAACAAAATTGACACAGCCCGTCCGGAAGACGTTCAGAAAGTCCGTGAGAATATTGCTTCTGTAAATCCGAATGCGATTGTCATTGATGGTGCTTCTCCAATCAAGGTAGACAATCCTTCCCTGATTCGCGGTAAAAGAGTCCTGGTGATTGAAGACGGCCCGACCCTGACACACGGTGAAATGAAAATCGGTGCCGGCGTGGTGGCTGCCCGCAAATTTGGTGCAGCCGAAGAAGTGGATCCGAGGCCTTTTACCGTTGGAAAATTATCGGAAACTTTTGCCATTTATCCGAACATCGGCAAATTGCTTCCGGCCATGGGTTACGGCAAACAGCAACTGAAGGATCTGGAAACCACCATCAATAATACGGATTGTGATTCCGTAATTATCGGAACACCGATTGATCTGAACCGAATTATCAGGATTAAAAAACCGAATACCAGGGTCTCCTATGATCTTCAGGAAATTGGGTTACCTGATCTGACGGAAGTTTTAGGCAGCTTCGTGAAAAAACATATCAAATAAACAGCCTTAGGGTAAACCGGTAAGAATATGGTATTCAGCAGCAGTTTGTTCCTGATTTGGTTCTTGCCGGTTTTCCTTTTGTCCTATTTTCTCATTCCTTATAAGTACCGGAACTGGCTGGCCCTATTTGCCAGTATTTTCTTTTATAGCTGGGGGGCTCCCAAGTTTATCTTTGTTATCCTTGGTACGACCTTTCTTGATTTCCATCTGGTAAAATGGATGGCCGCTTCAAAGAGTCAGCTCCATCGGAGGTTGATGCTGACCTTGTCGGTTTCGGTGAATGTCGGTCTCCTGTTCTATTTCAAGTACTCGAATTTTTTCATCGAGAATTTTGACGTCCTGCTCAAGGCTTTTGGAATCAATGGAGTACACTGGACAAAGCTTGTCCTTCCCATCGGAATCTCTTTTTATACTTTTGAAACTGTCACTTACGTAGTGGATGTTTATCGTCGTGTTCAGGCACCACTCACCCGGTTTTGGGATTATCAGCTTTATATCATCCTGTTTCCCAAATTGATTGCAGGTCCGATTGTCCGTTACCATGAAATTGCTGATCAGATTGTCGACCGCAGGGCTGCTGAAACCACCGATAACCGTCTGTTAGGACTGTTCCGCTTTATTATCGGACTTGCCAAGAAGGTCTTGATCGCCAATGTTCTCGGGGCCGAGGTGGACCGGATCTTTGCCCTGGGGCCGCTCAATATTACCACCCCAACCGCATGGCTCGGGATCATCGCTTACTCATTTCAAATCTATTACGATTTTTCGGGTTACTCCGATATGGCCATAGGTATAGCCAAAATGATCGGATTCACCTTCCCCGAAAATTTCAATAATCCCTATACATCCAGAAACATAACTGAATTCTGGAGAAGGTGGCATATGACGCTCGGCCGCTGGATGAAAGATTACTTATATATCCCTCTCGGGGGTAGCCGGGTAAAGACTAAAACCCGTCTGTTCTTCAATCTGTGGGTGGTATTTTTATTCTCCGGTTTGTGGCACGGGGCAGCCTGGAATTTTGTCGTATGGGGTGGCTTCCATGGATTGTTCCTGATACTCGACCGTCTGTTCCTGATCAGGTTCACTGAAAAAATCGGCAAAATACCATCAGTGATTATGACTTATCTGGTCACCTTGATCGGATGGGTGCTTTTCCGTGCCGCCGACCTTCACCAGGCCGGTTTGTACCTTAAAAAAATGTTTTCATTTGAAGGAGGGTTCCCTGCCTGGCGGTTTGATACGCAATTCTGGGTAATCCTGATGATTGCGGCATTTTTCGGATTTTACGGGGCTATAAAAGGGATGGAGGAATGGCAGGAGAAACAGCTGAAAGTTGCATACAGTACCCGTAAGGCCATCATCGGGGGATTCATTGCTGTCGGGTTGCTGGTGTATTGTATGGCTTCACTCACCACCTCCGGATTTAACCCATTTATTTATTTCCGTTTTTAATCATGAACCAGAAACTGAAAACGGCAATATTTATCCTACTGATGGTAATCCTGGTTATACCTGTGATCCAGCAGAAAACCGGAATATTTAAGGTCAAGCCCCTTCATGGACAGGCTGATCCCGCTGCTTTTCCCAAGTTCAGCATAAAAACATGGTTTACCGATGAATTTCAGGTTAAATGCAACCTGGCTGTTGAAGAGAATGTCGGATTTCGCCCTGGCCTGATCCGGCTGAAAAATCAAATCGAGTATACCGTTTACCATAAGGCCAATGCTTCAGGGGTGGTGGTTGGCAAGCAGGGTTATGTGTTTGAAACGGATTATATCCGGTCCTATACCGGGCGTGATTATCTCGGTGATTATTTCTGGGATCAGAAGTTCAACCGGCTAAAACAGGTGCGCGATTCACTTGCGGCCAGGGGAGTAAAAATAGCCATCGTCCTCGAACCCGGAAAAGCGACCTTTCTTCCTGAAAAAATCCCATCAAGGTTTTTGCGTTTTAAATCGGATCATACTAATTATCACGCTATTCTGAGTCAGTCAGAGCGCGTGGGTATTCCAGTTCTTGATCTGAACCGTTTGTTCAGGGATTCCAGAAATTCATCCGCCTATCCACTGTTCCCTAAAGGGGGCATCCATTGGTCAAGCGGAGGGATGGTACTGGCAGCTGATACACTTATTGGCTTCATCAGCGTAGCCCTGCATTTTACTGTTCCCGATCTGGTGGTCGACCGGGTGGAAATGTCAGATAGCCTGCGTGATACAGATGGAGATGTAATTGAAATAATGAACTTGCTCAAGGCGCCCAAACATCCTGCCATGGGTTACCCGGTATTTCATTTTGCGGGGAGCGATACGATAAAGAAACCAAAGGTACTGGTCATATCAGACAGTTATTTCTTTAATATCCTCGGAGCGAAGATACCGGCGAGGGCATTCGCAAATGAAGCTTTCTGGTACTACAATAAATCGATTTATCCCGATACCTGGTCAGCGCCGAAGGATACCGCAGATATCGACGTACCCAAAACGGTCGAAGGGATGGATCTGGTCCTGATCCTGGTTACCGAGCGGTTTTATCACCGGTTCGACTGGGATTTTACCGATGTTTTGTACCACCATTATTTTCCTGCATCGGCCAGAGAATACCGATATGATTTCATGCGCGGAATCGTGAGGAATTATGTATGGTTTGATGATATACAGCAGCAGGCCGATTTCTCCGGCACCCCCATGCAGGATAAACTGATTGGTAATGCTGATTACCTGTTCTGGCTGGATGACCAGGCCGGGAAAATCCCGCATGACGTGGGCTATTTCCGATTGAATATCATGAAAGATCCCGCCTGGATGAAGCAAATACGCGAAAAGGCACTGATCAATAATATATCAGTGGACGATCAGATCACCAGGGATGCCATCTGGATGCTTGAGAAGGAGAATCAGTAACCGGGTTTCTTCAGCAGTTTGAACATGTTGTTTTTATACAGCTCGACTCCCGGTTGGTCGAATGGATTTACCCCCAGCAAGTACCCGCTTATTGCACAGCTTTTCTCGAAGAAATAGAAAAGACTGCCCAAGCTGTTTTCATCGATTGCATCGAATGAGATGCGTATGACGGGGACTCCTCCGGTATGGTGCGCCAGTGTAGTACCCTGGCAGGCGGCATCATTTACATAAGAGAGGCTTTTGCCGGCAAGGAAGTTCAATCCGTCCAGATCCTGGGTATCTTCAGGTATCGGTAGATCAGCCTTTACCTTTTTTGGAATCAGGATAGTTTCGAAGAGGTTCCTGGGCCCTTCCTGCATATATTGTCCCATTGAATGCAGATCGGTTGTGTATTCGGCGACAGCCGGGAAAATGCCTTTGCCTTCTTTTCCTTCACTTTCACCAAAGAGCTGTTTCCACCATTCGGCGATATAATGCAATTCGGGATTAAAACTGCAAAGGACTTCGGTTCCCTTGCCCTGGTGATAAAATGCATTTCTGACGGTAGCATAGCGTGCCACCGGATCAGTATCAAACTTCATGTCGTTTTCCGATTCCATCTGCATTTCACGGGCACCCTGGAGCATCGCTTCAACCGAAAAACCGGCGATGGCGATCGGGACCAGACCAACCGGACTGAGTACGGAATACCTGCCTCCAACATCGTCTGGAATGACAAAAGTTCTATAACCCAATTGTGTTGAAAGTTTTCGCAAAGCTCCTTTTTTTTCATCGGTGATGGCAATGATCCGGCGAGCGGAAGTTGCCTTATCAACCTGGCTTTCAAGTGCTTTTTTGAGGATCCGGAATGCTATGGCAGGTTCGGTGGTTGTTCCGGATTTGGAAACCACTACGATCCCCCATTTCTTCGTTTTCAGGTATTCGAGCAGGTCAATATAATATTTGCCTACGAGGTGATGTCCGGCATAAAGGATTTCAGGTCCCGGACGGTGGAGCCCGAACGGACCGGTCAAGGAATCGATGGCGGCACGGGCACCGAGGTAGGATCCGCCAATTCCGATGACAACCACTGCCTCAAGTCCTGCTGAAAATTCTTTCACAGCCGACAGGATTTGCGGCAATTGCTGCAATGATTTTTCTGGCAGGCTGAGCCATCCCAGAAAATCGTTGCCTTTGCCCCATTTTTTTGTGAGCATATGATTGGCGATTTTCTTATCGCTGGCCCATAGATTAAGCGCCTGTTTGGGAAGAAAATCGGTAGTGTACTCCAAATCGACTGTTATTTTTGACATGGTCTCTGTTTTTATACGTTTTCTGTTTCAGGTTTACCGCCGGTTTTTTCGGGGCGCATCTGCGGGAAAAGAATAACATCCTGAATGGAAGGGGAGTTGGTCATAATCATCGCCAAGCGGTCGATGCCGATGCCCAGTCCTGAGGTGGGCGGCATGCCGAATTCAATGGCCCTAAGGAAATCCTCATCTAATGCCATGGCTTCCTCATCACCCCGTTTGGCAAGAATCATCTGTTCTTCAAAACGTTCCCTCTGATCGATCGGGTCGTTAAGTTCGGAATAGGCATTGCAGATTTCCTTGCTGTTGCAGATGCATTCGAATCGCTCAACCAGGCCTTCAATGCTCCGGTGTTTTTTTGCCAGCGGCGACATTTCGATCGGATAGTCCATGATAAAGGTCGGCTGGATCAGCTTGCCTTCGCAACACTCACCGAATAAGGCATCGATGAGTTTGCCTTTCCCCATGCTTTTATCAATATCGATGTGAAGTTGTTTGCAAGTCTCAACCAGCTGGTCCTCATTCATCCGGCTTACGTCGATCCCGGTAAAATGCTCAATGGCCCCAAACATGGTAAACCGTGTCCACGGGCGTTTGAAGTCGATCAGGTTTTCACCCACCTGAACCTGGGTTGATCCATGGAGTTCGATGGCGATCTTCTCGATCATTTCCTCCACCAGGTCCATCATCCAGAAATAGTCCTTGTAAGCCACATAAAGCTCGATTTGGGTAAACTCGGGATTATGGAACCGGTCCATACCTTCGTTCCTGAAATCTTTGGAGAACTCATATACACCGTCAAAACCACCGACGATCAACCGTTTGAGATACAGTTCATTGGCAATTCTCAGATAGAGCTCTGTATCCAGGGTGTTATGGTGCGTAACGAATGGCCGGGCGGCGGCGCCTCCGTGAATTGGTTGCAACACAGGAGTTTCAACTTCATAATATCCCCGTGAATCGAGTAATTCGCGGATGACCGTGATGATTTTCGTCCGCTTGATAAATACCTCCCTTACCGAAGGATTGACGATCAGATCAAGATAACGCTGGCGATAACGCTGTTCCGGATCGGAGAATGCATCATACAAAACTCCGTCTTTTTCCTTAACAATCGGAAGAGGCCTGACGGTTTTGGCCAGGAGCGTGAGTTCCTTGACTTTTACCGTGATCTCGCCTGTTTGGGTGCGGAAAATATCTCCTTTTACTCCGATAATATCACCGATATCCAGCAGCCGCTTAAAGAGAGTATTGTACAGATCCTTGTTTTCACCGGGGCATAATTCGTCACGGTTGACATAAATCTGTATCCGGCCGGATGAATCCATGAGCTCGGCAAAGGAAGCTTTTCCCATAATCCGGCGTGACATGAGCCTTCCTGCATAGCAGACTTCGACATAGGCTTCCGGTTTTTCATCAAAATGAGCGTGAGTATCGGCCGCACTGGCATTAACCGGGTATTTTGCCGCCGGGTACGGATCAATACCCATGTTTCTGATTTCCTGAAGAGACTGTCTTCTAATTTGTTCCTGTTCGCTAAGTTCCGGCATGTCGCGTGATTTATTTTTTTGCAAAGATACTTTTCAGCGGTGTTATAACAAACATGGGAAATTTGCTTAATTTTATTTTTTCCCTTTGAATAAGCCTTTATGAATAAACTTTGGAATATACTGCCTGAGCCTGAACCTGTTTTCGTTGAAAGTTTATCCAATGAGCTGGGGATTGGCAGAAGTCTGGCTTCCTTGTTGGTTCAGAGAGGGATAAAGGATTTTGAGGAGGCCAGGCATTTTTTCAGGCCACAGCTCGAAGGATTGCATAATCCCTTCCTGATGAAGGACATGGATAAGGCAGTCCAGCGGCTGAATGAGGCCATTGAAAAGCAGGAAAAAGTGTTGATTTACGGTGATTATGATGTGGATGGCACAACCTCTGTTGCGCTGGTATATTCTTTTCTGCGCAAGAGGTTGTGTAATATCGGTTATTATATTCCTGACCGTTACTCCGAAGGGTACGGCATATCCTATCCGGGTATTGAATTTGCAGCCAAAGAAGGGTACACGCTGGTTATTGCGCTTGATTGCGGCATTAAAGCGGTGGATAAGATGGACTATGCCAGGCGCAAGGGAATCGAATTCATTATTTGCGATCATCATCTCCCGGATCTGGAACTGCCGGTTGCAGCGGCTATTCTGGATCCCAAGCAGCCGGACTGCGGATATCCCTGCAAGGAACTTTCGGGTTGCGGGGTAGGGTTCAAATTGCTGCAGGCATTTTGTTTGCGCAACGGGATCCCGTTTTCACACATCGCCAAATATCTTGACCTGGTGTGTGTCAGTATAGCAGCTGACCTGGTTCCTATGATCGGGGAGAACAGGATTTTAGCCTATCATGGATTAAAGAAACTCAATGAAAATCCTGTACCGGGACTGAAAGCACTGGTAACCATCAGTAATTGTGATGACCGGCAGATTACGGCCTCGGATATTGTATTCAAGATTGGTCCGCGTATTAACGCGGCAGGAAGAATATCTTCAGGGGAGAGTGCAGTGGAGCTGTTGATTGCCAAGGATGAAAAAGAAGCGATGCAGCTTGGCGGCAAAGTGGATTCCTACAATGATTACCGGAAAAATATAGATGTGGAGATTACCGACCTGGCACTGAAAATGGTGGAAGGCCTCGACGATATGAAAACCCGCAAAACTACGGTTCTTTACCATCCCGAATGGCACAAAGGGGTAGTGGGAATCGTTGCTTCACGATTGATCGATTATTACTACCGGCCAACGGTGATACTAACCCGTTCGAGCGGAATGGCTACCGGATCGGCCAGGTCAGTTGACAATTACGACCTGTATCAGGCGATAAGCGCCTGTTCCGATCTCCTGGAAAGTTTTGGCGGGCATAAATATGCCGCCGGGCTCAGCATGCCGCTGGAGAATATTGAGGCTTTTACCAGGCGATTTGAGGAGTTTGTTTCCTCCACGATTACCCCTGACCAGCTGGTTCCTCAGATCGTTATTGATGCTGAAATCGACCTGGCTGATATTACCCCGAAATTTTTCAGGGTGCTCAGGCAATTTGAGCCCTTTGGACCGGATAACAATTCCCCGATGTTTGTCTGCCGTAATTTAAAGGATACCAGTAAGAGCCGGCAGGTTGGTAGATCCTGGGAGCACCTGAAACTGAGTATTACCTCAGTCAAGGGAAACCAGCCCGATTTTGAAGGAATCGCTTTCAATATGGGGCAAATGTTTAATGATATTCACAAAGGGATCCCTTTCGACATTGCTTTTACGGTTGAAGAGAACACTTTCAGGGGTGCCACCAGTATGCAACTGATGGTTAAGGATATCCGGATGCAGGAGTAGAATTGACTGCAGGAACCGGATGTTATCGGTATTATCGCTATTTTTACCCCGCCAAAAAAAACATAATGGGTAAAGTAATTGCAATAGCTAACCAGAAAGGCGGAGTGGGAAAAACAACCACTGCGATCAATCTTGCAGCAAGTCTGGCAGTCCTGGAATACAGGGTGTTGCTCGTCGATTCGGACCCACAGGCCAATGCCACCTCGGGAGCGGGTTTCGACGTCAGGAACATTAAAACCAGTTTGTATGAATGCCTGGTTGACGATGTCAATCCCAAAAATATCATCCTGAATACAGAGGTGCCAGGGTTTGACATCCTTCCTTCGAATATTGATCTGGTGGGTGCTGAAATTGAAATTCTCAACCTGCCAAACCGCGAAAAACTGATGTCGAAAGTGATCGACCAGGTAAAAGATAATTATCATTTTGTATTGATCGACTGCTCTCCTTCACTGGGATTGCTGACGGTTAATGCCCTGACAGCGGCAAATTCCGTCATTATTCCCGTTCAATGCGAATATTTTGCCCTGGAGGGCCTTGGTAAACTACTGAACACCATTAAGATAATTCAGAGCCGATTGAATCCTGACCTTGCAATAGAAGGTTTTCTGCTGACCATGTACGATAACCGTCTGCGTTTGTCGAATCAGGTATATGATGAAGTGACCAAGCATTTTCAATCGATGGTCTTCAATACGATCATCAGCCGGAATGTCAAGCTGGGCGAAGCCCCAAGTTATGGTAAACCGGTTGTGATGTATGATGCAAACTCCAAGGGTTCATTAAACCATCTCAGCCTGGCCCGGGAATTATTGCAGAAAAACGGACTGACACAAATCCGGGATACTGAAAAAATCATTGATTAACCAAGTAATAGTAGGATGAAGGACAAGAGAAGTGTTTTGGGAAGAGGGCTGAGCGCCCTGATGGAGGACGCTAACCTGAAACCTGAAGCATCCATAAATGAGATAGAGATAAGCCTTATAGAAACCAATCCCTTTCAGCCCCGATCGCATTTTGATGAGGAGGCACTGGAAGAATTAGCCTCTTCAATCAGGCAGATCGGGATCATACAACCGATCACTGTAAGAAAGATTGCCGGCAATAAGTTCCAGCTGATCGCAGGCGAAAGAAGGTTGCGGGCTTCGGTTATTGCCGGTCTGAAGCGGATTCCTGCTTATGTAAGGACTGCCGATGACCAATCCATGTTGGAATTGGCCCTCGTGGAAAATATTCAGCGTGAAGATCTGGACCCGATTGAGGTTGCCATATCCTATCAACGTTTGATTGATGAATGCCAGCTTACCCAGGAGAGCATGAGCGACCGGGTAGGCAAGAAACGTTCAACTATTTCCAATTACCTCCGGTTGCTGAAATTGCCGGCCGAAATCCAGTTGGGGCTCCGGACCGCTAAGCTTTCCATGGGCCATGCCAGAACATTGATCAATATAGAGGATCCTGCCGTTCAACTGGTGATTTACCAAAAGATTTTAGATAACAATCTGTCTGTAAGAAAGATAGAAGACTTAGTCAGACAATTGCAATCCGAACCTAAGTCCGGGAAAAAGGAAAAAGAAGCAGCTCCGGGTGAACATGGGCAATTACAGGAGCAATTAAACCGTTACTTCCAGGTAGGTGTCCAATTTAATCGAAACAGCAAAGGAAAAGGAAAGATTATTCTTACCTTTAATTCCGACGAAGAACTTGAACGAATTTTGGGCAAGCTAGACCAAATAAAAGAGTAAAGTCGAATATTGGGGTTTCCGGGAAAAATGATGAAATGGCTGGTGCTGTCGGTTTCACTGATTCTGACACCTGGCTTGGCTGGTTTTGCGCCTGCGCAGAACAGTACCGACACCATTGCAACCAAACCGAAAACAGATTCAAAAATCCATTCCCCGACCAAAGCCACCATCCTTGCCGCCACCTTACCCGGAGCCGGCCAGGCGTATAACCGGAAATACTGGAAGATCCCGATTGTCTATGTCGGATTGACTGCAGCCGGATATATGCTGGTGACCAATCAAAAAAACTACAAATATTCAAAAGCGAATTACATTGCTGCTACTGACGGTATTGATTCCACTGAAAATCAGAGTGGTCAATCGCCAGCCGTCCTCCTTTCGAATATTGATACTTATCGCCGTTACCGAGATATGTCTTTTCTGGCCTTGCTTGCTTGGCATGGATTGACTATTATTGATGCGAATGTGGATGCCCATTTCTTTAATTGGGATGTGAGTGAAGACCTGAGCCTGCGAATCCGTCCAAGAGCGCTGTTTGTTGGACCTATGCAACCGGGACTGGGAATTAGTCTTATTTTTAATAATAAAAATTGAGCATGAATTTAGGAAAAATTACGCGTAATACCCTTACTGTCATTCTATTGGGCTGGACTACACTGTTGGTGGGACAGCAAGTCGTGATTCCGGTTACACCAGATTCGGTTAATCCGAAACAGGACCCGGTATATCAGCAGTACATGCAGCGCCTCGATAGTCTTTATTTGGCCTGGCAGGGTAATCGTTTACCGGTAAGGTTTTACCAGGATACCACCATCGCTTTTAAAAAGGAAACCAATATCGCGGATCTTCCTGATTCGATTTTCATCCAGAGATTGGCCGGTATCCCTTCCGCCATTGAACTGACCTACAATAAGCAGGTAAGAAGTTACCTGGATCTGTACACGAAAACCCGCCGCAAGCAGGTCGCCATAATGCTTGGACTTTCGGATTACTATTTTCCGATGATTGAATCGAAGCTGGATGCATACGGATTGCCGCTGGAACTGAAATATCTTCCGATCATCGAATCTGCATTGAATCCGGTTGCGAAATCCAGGGCAGGGGCTCAGGGTATGTGGCAATTTATGCTTGGGACAGCAAAATTATATAAGCTGAATGTCAATTCATTTGTGGATGAACGACTTGATCCTGAACGTTCAACGGAAGTGGCCTGCCGGTATCTGAAAGAACTTTATTCCATTTTTGGTGACTGGCACATGGTAATTGCTGCCTATAATTGCGGTCCGGGAAATATGAAAAAGGCTATTCAGCGTGCCGGCGGCAAGAAAAACTACTGGGATGTTTTCTATTATCTCCCGGTTGAAACAAGGGGATTTGTACCCGCATTTATCGCAGCTACTTATATTATGAACTATTCGCAGGATCATGGTTTCTTTGCGGTCAAACCGGTCATGCCCATCAATTCCGATACGGTTATGGTTCGTAACGAACTTCATCTGGGACAAGCCTCCGAGGTTTTGGGGGTCGACCTGACAACACTCCAAATGCTTAATCCCAAATACCGGAGAAAAATCCTTCCAGCAGCCGGCGGCCCATACGCTTTGAGATTGCCCGAAGATAAAATCAGTTCATTCATCTCACTTGAAGATTCCATATTCAATTATAAGCGTGGAGTATACCTGGCGAAAAACAATATGGATAAAGAACCCATACGTGCTTCAAAATCCAAAGCAAAGGTAAAACCGGTTGCAGCTCCGTCAGGCGATGATGTGGCCCTGACTTATACGGTCAAATCGGGTGACAACCTGGGATTCATTTCATCATGGTACGAGGTCGGGATTAATTCGATAAAGGATTGGAACGGAATGGCGAGTAACAGCCTGAAATCGGGCCAATCCCTGACAGTTTATGTTCCGAAATCCAAAGCCGAAGATTTTCAGGATATCAACGGAATGACTTTTGCTGAAAAGCAATCGAGAGTAGGGAAAGAGAACGGCACCGGTCAGGCTGAAGAACCCGTAACGGCATCATCAGCAAGTGCGCCCAAGGATCAGTTCGTTCTATATACGGTCAGATCGGGCGATAACCTATGGACCATTGCCCAGAAATATCCCGGAATCAGGCATGAGGACATTATGAAGCTTAACCAGATGAGTGGTTCAAAGTTGCAGACCGGGCAGGTTTTAAAGATCAAGAGAAAAGAAGGATGAGAAACGGATGAGCGACGAAAAACTGCGGCATTTGTGGAAAATGATGGACCTAAGGTTCACCTCTCATCCCTGGCATGGTATATCCTACGGGGAAGATGTACCGGATGAAGTCACCGTTTTTGTGGAGGTTGTTCCGACCGATACGGTCAAATATGAAATTGATAAGGAAACCGGTTATCTGAAGGTCGACCGGCCTCAGAAGTATTCCAATTACCTGCCTGCATTGTACGGATTCATCCCGCAGACCTATTGCTGGGAAGGTGTTGCGGATCTGTGCCGCGAAAAGACAAACAGGTCAGATATCATTGGTGATGGGGATCCGTTGGATATCTGCATCCTGACCGAAAGGAATATTTCACATGGAAACCTGATTGTTAAGGCTATCCCGATCGGGGGGTTCCGCATGATAGACAACGGGGAGGCTGACGATAAGATCATTGCTATCCTGAAGAACGATGAAGTTTACCAGCATTGGAGAGATGTTCAACTGGTGCCGGAGACCTTAATCAGCCGGTTGAAGCATTATTTTCTCACCTATAAGGACATGCCGGGCAAAATACACCGGAGATGTGAAATCACACATGTTTATGGCCGTGAAGAGGCTCATGGGGTCATTCGCCGAAGCATTGAGGATTATAACAAGAAGTTTGGCAATGTCGCTGATAAGCTCAATCAGGCTTTTCTCGATGCGATCGAATAGGTTCGCCTGCGGCTCACTAAGATACGGTTTAGCCGAAAATTCCATAAAGGGTTGGAGAAAAGTTCTATAAATCAGAAAGTTGGAAGGATATCCCCCGATTCTCCAGGCTGTCGGTAAGTGGTATTACAACTTCGATAAAATCATCTCAGCAGTAATCGCATCCGATTCAATGATGATATCTGCCTGATTGTAAAATGGTTCTCTGGCAGCAAGCAATTCCCTGATCAATGTCTGGGTTTCCGATTCTATTTTTCCCTTCAACAAGGGCCTGTTGGTCAGGGAGGTGGACAGCCTTTGCAGGAGTTCACCTTCACTTATTTTAAGGTAGATGGAAGTTGAATGGTTTTTTATCAATTCCATATTGGCCGGATTGCAGGGAGCCCCTCCGCCGATAGCAATCACCTGACGGGGATACTTTAGGACCTCCTTCAAAGCGTTGCTTTCCAGCTTCCGGAACGTTGCTTCTCCATCCTTTTCAAAGATTTCCGGAATCGAACGATTCCCGCCGGTTTCAATATATCGGTCAAGATCAATGAATATCCATCCCAACAAAGCAGCCAGCTGTTTACCCAGGGTGGTCTTTCCGCTGCCCATAAAACCCAGCAGCACAATTGGTTTGTCGGGGGAAATTACCATCCGAATCCTAATTGGCCGCTGTCATCAACGACGGGAGGATCGGGAGAATTAACATTCTTACCTCTCTTACCTTTCTTACCATTCTTACCGTTTTTACCATCCTTCGTGTTCTCGTCACCTGTTGCTATCTCAACTTCAAATGGAATGTCTTCAACATTCTGAATTACGGGAGATTCTTCAGTATCGACCGGGTCCTTAACTTTTTCTTGATCTGCCTCTATTTTATCTGCTGCTTCGCTATCTGCTGCTTCGCTATCTGCTGCTTCACCATCTGCCACTTCACCATCTGCCTCCTCTATCGTTTCCGCGTCATCGTTTTCATCCGGTTCTTCGTTTTCATCCGGTTCGTTAACGCGGCCAAGCAGTTCTGCAAATTCAGGACCGTAATATTTCAGCAGGGTTTCATCATCGGGCGCTATTGCTTCGATTTCGGTGATGGTATCCACTTCAAAGGTCGTGAGCCGTTTACCTTTGGCTTTAAAACTTTTGAGCCCGATGAACTCAGCTGCATCAATGATTTCGGGCGGACGGAGACTGTGCTTTCCACCAAAGGTGATTTCAAATCGTGGCAGGAACTGGTCGCTGATACTCAGCATGCGTGAATCCGGGTGATCGCCGATCATCCGGTTCAGTTTATTTTCCGGAGTATCGGTTTCGATCTGGAACCGCTTGAGATAGTAGAATTTTTGTTCGGCATCCAGGAGAACGACCGTGAAAATGGTATAGGGATTGAATTTTTCGATCCTGATGATGTTTTCCTCAAAATGGTTGGCAATGTCATAATTACTCAGCCGGAACTGGCCGTCAGCGAGTAGGACCAGGATTTGATCCTCTCCTTCAAATTCACCCAGATATTGACCCCGGCCATCGGTATTCAATCGGTTAACGCTGTTATCGAACCAGATTTTTAATCCACCGAGCGTTGAGGTGCCTTTTTCCTTCAGTGATATTTTGATGAGGGTATGTTTGGAAACAATATTACCCATGGCATTCCGGTTTTTTATTGCCAGGGTGCCAAAATCAAAATCAAACACCGGTTTCTTTAATTTTGGTTTTGGTTTAAGCGACACTCGGATTACCTCGGATTCTCCATTAGGATTTTCCGTGAAATATTGAATTTTGGATCCTTCTTTACCCTGAGTGATGTCATATTCTTTGTCGCGGGTCACCCCTTTTACTGCAAATCTCTTCGCGTAACTAAATCCGGCTTTGCCATCGCGGTATACGACATTGAAGATGGTGCGTTCGTTATTCTTATTGAAAAGAGCGATATGGAGAATGTTTTTTCCGACAAAAGCTTTGGTTGAAACTTTGGTGACCAGGAAAGTGCCATCCTTACGGAATATGATAATGTCATCAATATCAGAACAATCAAAAAGGAAAGCGTCCTTCTTAAGGGAGGTGCCGATAAATCCTTCTTCAAAGTTGGCATATAGCTTTTCATTGGCCACTACCACCTTGGAAGCTTCGATATTGTCGAAACTCCGGATTTCTGTTTTTCTCGGGTAATCAGCTCCGTATTTTTTCCTGAGGTTTTCAAAATAGTTAATCGCGTAAACGATCAGGTTTTCCAGGTGATGATTCACAACGGCCAATTCTTTCTCGATGGCAGCGATCTGCTCCTGGGCCCTTTTTGCGTCGTATTTTGAAATTCTCTTGATTTTCAGTTCGGTAAGCATGACCAGGTCATCCTGGGTAACCGGCCTTATCAGAATATGTTTAAACGGATCCAGCCCTTTATCGATGGTCGTCAGGACATCTTCCCAGGTTTCGCAATTTTCGATGGTTATGTATATCCGGTTTTCGATAAAGATTTTTTCAAGCGAACAGGTATGCCATTCACTTTCGAGCTCCTCTTTGCGGATCAGGAGTTCCTGCCGGAGCAGTTCAACCGTGTTGGCGGTTGAAATTCTAAGGATATCTGAAACACCCAGGAAAACTGGCCGTCCGTCATTGATGACGCAGGTGTTCGGTGAAATCGGGACCTCGCAATCGGTGAAAGCATACAGGGCATCCATCGTTTTATCGGGAGAGACTCCCGGCGTGAGGTGAATCAGGATCTCGACCACTCCGGCGGTGTTATCGTCGATTTTCCGAATTTTTATTTTACCCTTGTCGTTCGCGAGCAGGATGGAATCGATTAAGGTACTGGTTGTTTTTCCATATGGAATCTCGTTGATTACCAGCGTTTTCTTATCCAGTTTACTGATTTTGGCCCGGATCCTGACTTTTCCGCCGCGTTGACCATCGTTGTACTTTGAGCAATCCGCCATCCCACCGGTCGGGAAATCCGGCAAAAGGACGAATGGCTCATCTTTAAGACAAGCGATTGATGCGTCGATCAGCTCATTGAAATTGTGGGGTAATACCTTGGAAGCGAGGCCAACCGCGATCCCTTCGACACCCATGGCAGGTAAAAGGGGAAATTTTACAGGAAGGTAAACCGGCTCCTTATTACGGCCATCGTATGAGGATTTCCACTGGGTGGTTTTTGGATTAAAGACCACTTCAAGGGCAAATTTCGACAAACGGGCCTCGATATACCTCGATGCAGCTGCGTTATCACCGGTCAGTATATTTCCCCAGTTACCCTGGCAATCGATGAGCAGGTCCTTTTGTCCGAGTTGCACCAGGGCATCTCCGATCGAGACATCGCCATGCGGGTGGAATTGCATGGTATGGCCGATGATATTGGCCACTTTATTGTACCTGCCGTCTTCCAAACGGCGCATGGAATACAGGATGCGGCGCTGAACCGGCTTAAGGCCATCGTACAGGTAAGGAACGGCCCTTTCAAGAATTACGTAGGATGCGTATTCCAGGAACCAGTTCTCGTACATGCCCGGGAGATGGGTGATGTCCAGTTTTCGGCCGTTACCGTGGTCTGGCGGATCGGGCTGGCTGTATTCAGTAATTTCGTTGATTGGTTCCTCGTTCATCCTAATTGTCCCTATTCATACACCTCATCCTCTTCGATCCTGAGGTTGCCAATAATAAAATCCTGCCGTTCAGGGGTATTCTTTCCCATATAAAATTCAAGCATCGCTTCCACATTGTCCTCTTTTCTCAGCAAAACCGGTTCCAGGCGCATTTCAGCTCCGATGAAGTATTTGAATTCATCGGGTGATATTTCGCCCAATCCTTTGAATCGCGTGATTTCGGGTTTTCCGGTCAACTTCTTGATAGCCCTCAGTTTTTCATCTTCCGAATAGCAATAAAAAGTTTGCTTGGTATTCCGGCACCTGAAAAGTGGGGTTTGCAGAATGTACAGATGTCCCTGCTTGATCAGATCCGGGAAGAATTCAAGGAAGAAGGTAATCAGAAGCAACCGGATATGCATGCCGTCGACGTCAGCATCAGTGGCTATAATGACGTTGTTATAACGAAGATCATCGATTCCTTCTTCTATATTGAGTGCTGCCTGAAGCAGATTGAACTCCTCATTTTCGTATACCAGTTTCTTGGTTTCGCCATACGTATTTTTCGGTTTGCCTTTCAGGCTGAATACTGCCTGGGTGTTAACGTTGCGCGATTTGGTAATCGATCCGCTGGCTGAATCTCCCTCCGTAATAAAAATGCTCGTCTCAAGCCGCTGATCATGCTGTGAATTATAATGGGCCCGGCAATCCCTGAGTTTTTTATTGTGAAGCGAGGATTTTTTTGCCCGATCGCGGGCCAGCTTCTGTATGCCGGAGATTGCTTTCCGTTCCTTTTCCGAATCCAGTATCCGGTGTAGGAGAATGTCCGCGGTTTCAGGATGTTTATGAAGATAATTGTCGAGGTGTTTTCCAAGGAAATCATGAATGAAATTCCGGATGGATGGACCGTTGGGACCAATGTCTTTTGATCCCAGTTTGGTTTTGGTCTGGGATTCAAAAATCGGTTCCTCCACCTTGATGCTGATGGCAGCGATCACAGAAGTGCGGATATCAGAGGGTTCGAACTCTTTCTTATAATAATCCCTTACCGTTTTCACCAAAGCTTCCCTGAAAGCGACAAGGTGGGTACCGCCCTGTATCGTATGCTGACCGTTAACAAAGCTGTAATACTCTTCCCCATATTGATTTCCATGGGTAATGGCAATTTCGATATCCTCCTCGCGGATATGAATGATCGGGTACAGGCCTTCCTCAGTCATCTTTGACTGGAGCAAGTCGAGGAGGCCGTTTTTTGAAACATATTTTTCACCATTAAAGTAAACTACGAGTCCTGCATTGAGGAAAGCGTAGTTCTTAAGCATGGTTGAAACATATTCGTTCAGATACCGGTAATGGCCGAAAATTTCGCGATCAGGTTTGAAAATAACCTCGACACCACTGTCTTCAGTAGTGGATTGAAGCTCCAGTTCCTCTATCAGATCCCCTTTGCTGAACAGAGCCTGCTTGAACTGGCCTTCGCGAAAGGAACGGATGAGGAATTCACTGGAGAGGGCATTTACCGCTTTAAGTCCGACACCATTTAATCCAACGGATTTCTTAAATACTTTGGAATCGTATTTGGCGCCGGTATTCATTTTAGCGACGGCGTCCACCAGTTTTCCGAGAGGGATGCCGCGACCGTGGTCGCGTATCCTGACGAGCTTGTCGTCGATGGAAATTTCCAGGGATTTTCCATTGCCCATCATGAATTCATCGATCGAATTATCGATTACTTCCTTCAGGAGGACATAAATACCATCATCATGGGCTGAACCGTCACCCAGCTTACCGATGTACATACCAGGCCTGAGCCGTATATGTTCCTTCGGCTCAAGGGTCTTGATCGATTCCTCGGAATAAGATTCTACTTGATCGCTTGACATAAGTGATCAAAGATACAAAAGGGACACGGGAGGGGCGGTGAACGGGACCGGAAGAGTTGTCAACATTAATATGAACAACGGAACATGATGCCGGATGGCGTACGAAATTCATTGGATTTTTTCAATATACAGGAGAAATCCTTTCCTTGCCTCCACCAGGATCTGATCGTTTGGATCAAGCGTATTCGATATCTGAAAATTCTCTATTTCAGGAGCAAACATCCGGCATTGATCAGGATTTAATCCGAGAGCCGACCAATCGATCCGGAGTTTAACAGATTGTGTTTGGTCGGTGAAGTTGCCGATGGACAGTAAGATTTTATCCTTTTTGGAATAGACTGTTACTTTAACCTCAGGATGATCCGTTGAAACCGGGCATTTATTATCCCAGAAACCCACCATTTTCGAATCCTGGATTCTGAATTGATCCCAAATTTTCCAAACCGGGAGGGGATCACAGAGCACTCCTTCAGATGTCCATGGATAACGAACCGTCATTCCGAATAGCATCCCCAACCATCGGTTGCCACCGCCCTGGAGCATATCGCCCATCAGGCCGAAAGGGATTCCGGAGACTTCCACCAGCCAATTTTCGGGGGACATCTTATCATACTGAAAACTTTCACCGAACCAGAGTTTATCGACATAGGGAAAGAACCCGGCATATTGGTTCGCAGGGCCGATGGAGAAACCGGTATTGGAATGTAAATCAATCAGGCAACCGGGTTTGGCTTGTGCCATTACCCTGCGCATGCGCTGTAAAATCCGGCGGTCGAAAGTGACATCATCCAGATATAGTCCGTCGATATCCATGTTTTTCACGAGCCAGGCCAGGCCTTCAATGTAATAGTTCAGCCAGCGGGAGTCACCCGGGGAACTGAGCACCGAGGCATCCACGCGTCCATCCGGGAAATGCTGGTACCATTGGGGTGTGTATCCACTGACAAAGTGCTCGCGGAGCCAGGGATACCCTCCGCCGCGGCCATTATCCAGTATTTCAAAACCCAGGCTGCGCAAGGCCCAGATTTCGGCAACATGGTTAGTTAATTCCCTGACAGTATAATAGATCTTAACTTTCTTACCCATGGCATGGATGGAATCGATGAACGACTTCATTTCACGGGTGGCGATGAACGGATAGTTAATGTATGGATTATACTCATTTGCATGATGCACATTAATGATTTTCACCCCGGCATCAAAGTCGGCTTTGCCTGGTGCCGGCTTGTCGCCGCGATGATAATACCGGTCGGTGAACTGGCTGGCGGTATTCAGCTCCTTCACCGGAGTAATGAGCATCGCCCATTCAAACAGGATGGAATCACCCGGATTAATTGCCCGGGCACCGGAATAGACCCTGGCTGTCACCTGGTTTGTATCCCGCGAAATGCTGAATCCCCCTTTCCCCTGATTGTTCCAGCTGTCAGGCGGATCGGGGTGGTAAAGGTTAAGGAGCGGGCCGCAGTAACTGCTGCCTCTCAATTCGCACCAGATACCGATATCATAGTCACCAATCCAGAAACTATCGAACGGGCCTTTCCATTTCGATTCAAGTACAGGGGGGATCAGGCCGCCAGGCAGTCCCATTCCCATCATATACCTGGCTTTTTCGGTCGCCATAGGGATAAGGAGCCGGATATCCCGGACAGGCTGTGGCTTGTCCAACGAGAGATTCCTGATCGTTACAGTCAATTTAAGATAACCGTCATAATCCATTTGACAGTGGTAGTTAACCTGAAGATTTCCCTGCCGGTTAACGGCTGATTGTGAGTATCTTCCCTCGGTCAGCTTAGTTCCTTCGATGGCAAAGGGATTGGGAATGGTTCCTTCCGGGGTTTCAATGACCAGGGAGACCGGGCCAGCCAGCAAGGTTGCTTCCTTATGTCTGATCAGTTGGGGTAAACCGCTTTTAGCTAAGCTGATAATATGGCCTGCCACCTCAAAAGTATGATCCGCTGTTTTCCTGATACCCGGATAGGGAGGTACCGGGTTACCGTCTGAGCCGGCGACCGAATTCAGCCAGCGCAAGCGGGAATGACGCCAGGGCTCGCTGTCTCCGCGATCAGCTATGATCCCGTCTTTCACAGTCAGGATAACATTGATCTTTTGTTCCGGGTGGTTTTTAGCTTTAAGGGTAATCTGGCCTATATAAACCCCTGGATTTATCTGTTCAGGTACATCTGCTCCAAACCAAAGTGCCTGAACGGCGGATACCGGTATGTTGAGCTTTTTAACGACAGAGGTACCGTACGGATCGACGCCCTGAGTATTGAAACAGGTCATGAGGATTTCATTTCCGTCGGATTTGCCAGAAAGAGTCAGCCGTCCGGGGTTGATCTCAAGTTCGGCAATGTCATGAGCTGATGCGAATAATCCAACCTGGAAAGCGAAATATTCATTTTGCAGTGCCTCACCCTGAAATAAGGAGGACGGCCCTGACCGGATCCATTTCAACGGAATCTCATCTTTCATCCGGATCGGATAATCCCGGCTTTCGGTGAAGATCAGTACCGGATCAGAAAACTTCTTCAGAAAGGCTTCTTTTTCATGTTTCGTAGGAGTGACTTCCATCGGATAAAAGGAATCAAATGAAGTCCGGCATTCGATCCGGAGGACTTTCGCCTTTGCAGCTTTTTTTACGGGATTCTGATCAAGCCAGGCTTGACTGGCTCTTGGCTCCTGTTTCAGGTAATTCTTACCAAAATATCCCCAACCTTCGACCACCGCAAATGGCAGATAGTAAACATAGTATGATCCGGGTTTTAGGACAGGTCCAAAAAAGAAATGGCAATGTTCCGCATTGACTTCTTCACGAAGGATGTTTATTATGGTATCACCTGAGGAGGCTTCAACAACCAGTAATTGCCTCTCTTCCGGATTTTTATCATGTCGTCTCCAGAGAAGGTCTACCTCGACAGCGATTGCCGGTTGGCTGACTTCAAGGACTGCCCTCTGGGAGCCGAACGATTCAGGCCAGGGTTGTGGGGCAGTGGTCCATTTAAAATCCTGCGCGTTAAGAAGAGTTGAGATTAAAACAAGAAGGGTCGTTAGGATGATCGGCTTTTTCATATTTGATTGAAAATGATGATGACGGTTGCGGTGCCGACAGGATAAAGTTGCCAACTTTTTTTAAGAAATACATGCCCGGAGGATGGGAATCTACCGGATTCCTTTATAAAATCTTTATATAGTCCAACACAATCTTGATGCTCTGCAAATATCGGCCGGTCTATTTTTGCTTGTTGAAAGATAAGAATGGCAACAACAAAAGTTCTTGATAATAAAACGGTTAGTCTGACCGGCCTGATCATTACCCTCGGAATTGTTTTC
>Ga0172379_10004048_pt1 | contig 22284 bp, 20 predicted proteins | sample GrowelOW334metaG_FD_119756 | JGI IMG/M metagenome (GOLD analysis project Ga0172379, IMG submission 119756) | Groundwater microbial communities from an aquifer near a municipal landfill in Southern Ontario, Canada - Groundwater well OW334 metaG | ecosystem: Environmental > Aquatic > Deep... | reverse complement strand
TGGTATGACGGCGAGTATGAACGGTTCAATCCATTTTTCAACGAATGATGGGTGGCATCCAGAATTTGCCAAACATGGGATCAACTGCTTTACGATACCTCCTATAGATCACAGTACCCCTATTGAAGTACAAGATAATGAAGACAATAAGCATTTGATGGATATATTGGAAAAAGAGATTATTCCGATGTATTATGAAAAACCAGAACAGTGGACACAGATTATGAAAGCAGCTATGTCCGATGTTATCCCCGCATTCGATTCAGGACGCATGGTGCATGAATATTATGTGAAGATGTATAATCATTAAATTTAAAGAGTAGATTACCGACACAAAGCCTGACCCATTTTTAGAAGTTCAGGCTTAATAGTGTAGGTTCCAGAACTGACCGTATCAATATCAATAAAATCAAAAGAGCCATTTTTATATACGATTGTATGATGATTGTTACTCATTTTACTTAGTTGATCCAGTGCATTGATGATAAACTCACTGGCTATAAGGCGATCAAAAACACTTGGATTCCCTCCGCGCTGAATGTGCCCGAGTTTCGTAATGCGCGATTCAAGTCCGATTTCATTTTCAAACCATGCTTCAATCTTTTCGCTCATATTCGATCCCTCGGCAGTAATAGCAATAGCGTAGTTTCTTCCTTTTTTTACATCATCTTTGAGTCTAGCACCCAATGTTTGAAGATTAAATTCAAGCTCAGGGATGATACATACTTCTGCACCACACGTAAGGGCTGAGACGAGGGCCAAATAACCACACTCACGCCCCATGGTTTCGATCACGAATGCACGTTTAAAAGAGGATGCTGTATCTCGAATATCATCGATTGCCTGACGGATTACATTAAGCGCCGTATCGACTCCCAAACAATAGTCCGTTCCATAAATATCGTTATCAATAGTGGAGGGGATACCAATAAAGTCAATCCCAAAATCGTGATAAAATATATCAAGTGCTCGAAAGCTTCCATCGCCACCTAGGACGATAAGTTTTTCAATTCCTTTGCTTCTAAGATTCTCATACGCTCTGGCTCTATATTCTTTTTCAAAAAATCGCTTAGAACGCGAAGATCGTAAGATTGTCCCTCCCCGATAGATAATACCAGAAACATCACAATGCGAAGCTTTCTTGATATTGTCATCAATAAGCCCTTCTAGTCCGTCATAGATAAGATAGGGGGTGATATCTCGTGTATAGCACTCTTCGACAAAGGTTTTAATGGCAGGATTCATCCCTGCACAATCCCCACCAGAGGTGAAAATAGCAATATTCATTCGGACTCCTTTAGTTTCTAATAATCTGTTGCGCTGCTTTGATGATAGGGTAGGTTGTAGGTGCAGCTGTGAGTAATGGTTGGGTCGCAACTTGAAGCGAGACTAGTTTATGCGCGGTTAATTCGGATTCGATGGCAAGTCCTATGATGTTGATCACCTCTCCTGCTTCTTTGTCCCCGATTACTTGTCCCCCTATGATTTGACCACTGCTTTTTAGGGCGATAAGTTTGACCGACTGTTTGGACGCATCCGGTATTGTTGAGGGGTGGCGATTGAGCCCTTCGAAGAATCCTACCGTGTACTCGATTTTTTCTTCTTTTGCCCTAGCCTCGGTGACACCTGCACTGGCAAAAACACGATTCCCAATCACGGTAGAGAAAATAGCAATAGTGCCATTGAACCCTTTGAGGTATTTGAGACCATAAAGAGAATTTCCCGCCACACGTGCTTCTGAAGCAGACGTGGAAGCAAGCATTACTTTTGAAGGATCACGGGTAATAAAATCGCGTCGTCCGCAACAATCACCCACCGCAAAAATGTCTTTATTTTTAGTACGCATATATTCATCGACCCAAATTCCGCCGTAGCGTGCGAGCTTCAATCCTGCTTCTTTGGCAAGAGTGCTATTGGGTTGATACCCTGTCGCCAAGATAATGACATCTCCATGAATACACGATCCATCACATAGCTCAACGCACGATGCTTTACCATCACTGTGGACGATATGAGAGACGTGTTGACCCAATGCTAGGGTAATACCAAGCTCTTTCATAATATCTTCGGCTTGCAGTGCCATATCAACATCAAACGCATCTGCTAAAACGTGTCTTCCGCCAATAATTGTTACGTCTTTACCGACTGAGCGTAGTTCTGTTGCCATCTCAACACCAATAAATCCTGTTCCCACGACAATAACTTTTTCTTTATCTGCTAGATAACTTTTGAGTGCATCCACTTTGTCTTTATGTTTTTCTATGGTAAATACATTTTCCAAATGAAGGGCATTTTCAAAGCTTTTATGAACAAAGGGGTTCGACCCTGTTGCAAAAACGAGTTTATCAAAAGTGATCGTGTGGTTGTGAGCAAAAACAGTTTTTTTCTCAATATCTACCGATACCGCAGTATCTATAATTATATTAATCATCTCCGCCATGGGACCACCGCAGGACATTGTATCTTTATCACTGTCTCCGAGTATCTCTCCAAAAATATAGGGGATTCCACACGGAACGAGTGAAAGTTCATCTTCTTTGATAACCGTAATCTTTTTGTCAGGAAAATTTTCCAATGCAGTAGCAACGGTCACAAGTGCAGCAGGCCCGCCGCCTAAAACTAATATATCGGTATGGTCAATTTTCATATTCTTCTTCTTTGTTTGGATGTCATAGTATTTTTATAATCATACGGTAAAAATGTTACAACAGTTGCTGAACATACTGAGCAATTTGATATTCTTCATCCGTTGGGATAACAAGAAGCGCAATAGAGCTATTTTGATCCTCTATGTGTGATGCGTTTATACTATTTTTATCTTCATCAAGATGAATTCCGAGATGTTCCAATCCGCTACATACGGCTTCTCTAATGGTCGCAGAATGCTCACCAATTCCCCCCGTAAAGACAATTGCATCAACACCTCTCATGGTTGTCATATACGCACCAAGCTGTTTCTTGAGCCGATAAACGAACATTTCAATGGCGAGAGTAGCATTCGCATCTCCGCTCTCTTTTGCCATGAGTATGCTTCGTAGATCATTTGTTCCTGCAATGGCAAGAAGACCGCTTTTTTTGTTCAAAAGAGTCTCTATCTCTTCGATGGTCATCTTTTTCTCGTGCATGAGATAGCCAACGATGGAAGGGTCAATGCTACCGCACCGTGTCCCCATCATAAGCCCCTCCAGCGGTGTCATCCCCATCGAGGTATCAATACTCTTCCCTTTTTCGATAGCACAAGCACTGACACCGTTACCGATATGAAAGGTAATGAGATTGAGCGATTCGAGCGGTTTGTTCAGTAAATCAGCAGCTTTATCACTGACATAATGGTGCGATGTACCGTGAAAACCGTAGCGGCGAATATGATACGATTCATATAAATCGTATGGGAGTGGGTATCGGAAAGCATAATCAGGCATACTTTGGTGAAAAGCGGTGTCGAATACCGCAAAATTTTTGACATTAGGGGCAATTTTACGTGCGGCATTGATTCCTGAGATATTAGCAGGATTATGCAAGGGCGCAAGTGGAATCAAAGCCGTTATTTCTTCTATTAGTGCATCATCGATTAAGGCAGGTTCATGAAAACGTTCACCCCCATGAACCACACGATGACCAATAGCATTAATATCAGAAATATCGATATGGTGGAGTCGAAGCTGAGCGCGCATTAGCTCAAACCCCTCATCGTGATTTCGTATCTCTTCCAATAGTCCATGATCAATTACGCGTAGTGTTTTAGCACTATAAAGGCTGTATTTGATCGAGGAACTACCTGCATTAATAACTAAAATACTCATTGCTTAAACTGGGAGACAAACTCTTCAATATCATCAAATAATGATTGTAAATCTTCTTCATGCTCAACTTCATCCGCTAAAATTTGAGAAATGAGATCGTACGTTACAATATCTTTCTCTCGGACAATATCCAATAGTGACGAGTAAGTGGTGATAGCGCATTGTTCCCCCTTTATCGCCTGATCTAAAATAGCACGGACATCAGGATCCGTAGGTGCATCATAGCCACAATTGGAGTGAGTTAACCATTCACTTGGATGTAAAACAGGAGTTCCTCCAAGCTGAATAATACGTCCTGTAAGCATCGTAGCATGTCGAAGCTCATCAGCAGCATGAAGTGTTAATTCTGCAATAACGGCATCTTTCATCAACCCTTTGGCAACTTTGGATTCGATAAAATATTGATAATAGGCGAGCCACTCATCACAGTAGGCTTTATTGAGAAGTTCGATAACTGTTTGTGCCTCTATTCCCTTGAGGATAGATATTCCACGTTTTGCCATGGTGTGTCCTTTTTGTACAGAGTTAAAAAACTATAGCAGTGAAACTCTTAAATTGTAATTATTGGTAACTATTTCCCACTCAAGGGTTCAAATCCAAACTCTTTGGGGCGCATAAGCTCCACAGGATAAATAATTTGAGAATCGATCACCCGCATCGAATATTCACGCTCTTCCCTACGAAGAGAAGCATTTAAATAATCAATCCCAACACTTGTTGTGTAATTGATCCAATCAAAGGTGAGATCATTATTCATCAATTCATTGGTCTCATATATAGCTGGGATCTGCTCAATAATAGAGTTGGCTACGATCATATTCTTCCGATCTTTGTATTGGGTTAGGCTTATCAAGGTGGGGTCAAAGTTGATTTGTGTTGAGAGGATATTTTGTTCTCGTGCTCCGCTAAAAGTAAGTTGTGCCACTAGCATAGAGGTTTTGACGATAGGGAGATGGATAACAATACTTTTTTTTGTAAAGGCAGAGGGGTTAGCGGCATATTTAACGATATTGGAACCTGATGTATCGACGGAGTAGAGGGTAGAACTTTTTGCCCCTTTTTTGGCTTCAGAAGCGATGGTTTGCGTTTCACGACTGAGCGCTAATCCAACGGGGGAAGCATCATAAAATACCGCCAATGAATTTGCCATATAGGGGACAAGCGCTTGGATTTGGGCTTGATAGTCAATGGCTCCAAAGAGTATATTTTCAGGAGCCGTCCCACTATCACGTTTGTGAACAGTGGGGATAAAAATTGGGGTAGTAGTCGTTTGAAGCTCAAGCAGATTTTTGACACCACCAAGGGTAAGCGGAGCTAAAATCGCATCTATCTGATCTAATTTTATTTTTTCAAGAACTTGAGTTATCGCCTCTTTGGATTCATCATGGAGCGTATAGGCGGTTAGCTCAAAAGGTTTATGGAATGCCATGAGCGTTGCAAGGGCGACATTATAGGTTGATTGAGTATATTTTCCAATGATAGTTGGGGAAGAAAGGATGGCGATTTTGATTTTTTTCGTTTCAACAGTCGGGTTGTATTCTCCCCATAAAGAGAAAAAAAGTACGAGAAACAGGGCAATAATTTTCATTTTAATGTCTCTTTTATGGTCTTAAGATCCCGCATTGCCTCTTTTTTGAACGATGGATTACGGACGAGATAGGTGGGATGAAAGATGGGGATAATAAATATTTTTCCAAAAGGGATGATATGTCCCCGAACCTGCTCAAAACTGCTTTCATCATGACTCACAAGACGGTACGCGTCATGCCCTAGGGTGACGATAATTTGGGGATTGAGCATTTCGAGTTGTTTTTGTAAAAAAGGGGAACAGCTGTTACATTCGCTAGAGGAGGGTTGCTGAAAACCAAAAGGTTTACATTTCACGGCGTGGGTGATATGGACATCTTGGAGGCTAAGGTTCAGCACTTTTTCGATCATATCCCGAAGCATCCCCCCTGAACGACCAACATAATAATTATTGGATTCATCCTCTGCACTTGAGACAAACGCATCAATAAAGACGATTTTAGGGTTTTTACTCCCGTATCCTGTCATACTTTGGGAACGTGACTTACTCAAGTCACACAAATGACATCCTCGAATGGTTTCCATAAGGGCATCGTACGAATTGGGAAGAGAAAGCGGTTGAGCTTTGATGCTATTAGGATTGATAGGATCAACATAGTTAAACCCCAACGCCTTAAGGCGGTAGAGGTTTTCAAGAAGGGCAAGATTTTGATAAGAGTTCATACCCGTGAGTATACGAAATAGGGCGTTAAAAAGAGATAAAAGGCGACTCTTTAATGCTCATGATGATAATTCAATATCTCTTGAATCTCTTCGTCATTTGCGGCATGAATATCTAAAATTTCTCCCTCAAAAACGAGATCCATTCCTGCAAGAGGGTGATTCCCATCAAGTGTTGCGTGAGTATCTGTTATTTCTGAAACGGTATAAATAGTCACATCTTCAGACTCTTCATCCATATACCCATCAATCTCCATCCCGACACATAACTCTTCAGGAAGTTCACCAAGCGCTTCAGTCACCACTAGCTCTGGATCATATTCTCCAAACGCATCTTGGGCACTAAGGACAACTTTGAATGTATCCCCGATACTTTTCCCCTCTAAAGCCTCTTCAACGGCTTTGAAAATATGCCCGTAATTACCGTGAAGATAAATAATAGGCTCTTCTTCTTGATGTAGAAGGACTCCCTCCGTATCATTGATGTGGTAATCGACCGTGACGATACAATTTTTAGTGATAGTCATATAAAATCCTTTGGTTTAAAATAAATATTAGCTGACGTTATATCGAAAATAGTATTAAGTGTATATTTATAACAGCGATTTTTAACCAAGATAGCGGTAAAATCAACCTCAAAATAATGACCATTGGATAAGAATTATGTTAAAACCTCTTTTGATTGAAATCGGTGTCGAAGAACTCCCCGCAGTCCCCTTGCTTAAAGAGCTGAATGAAATAGAAAAAAAATGGCTAGCTGTTTTGGAAAAAAACGGTTTGTTGTGTGAATTTGAATTTTACTATACCCCTCGTCGCCTTGTCTTGTGGCATCGAGAGTTTAAAACGCATCAAGAAGATCGAACAGAAGAATTTTACGGTGCACCTCTTGAGATGGCAATCAAAGATGGCGTTCCAACTCCTGCCGCTCTTGGTTTTGCCAAAAAATGTGGTGTTGATTTCGATCAAGTTTCTCATGCGCAAAAGGGGGGCAAAGAAGTCCTCTATTATTCCAAAAACATTGCGGGAAAAGAGAGTTCAGCCCTTCTCAATGAGATGATTAACCAATGGATCAAAAGTCTTAGTTTTGGTAAATCAATGCGTTGGGGAAGTAATACAGAGAGCTTCATTCGTCCGATTCGTTGGGTAAACGTGATGTTGGGTGAAGAGCAAGTTGAAACAGAACTTTTTGGAATTCAATCACACCCCTCAACGTACGTTCATCGTATTAGCCATTTTGGGGCAATGCCACTAGCGTCGATTCATGACTATTTTGATATTCTCAAAAACGGTTCAGTAACCCTCTTTCCTCAAGAACGCCGTGAGAATATTCTAAAAGCGTTTGCTTCATTGGAAGAAGAGCACGGAATCTTTATTGATATTGATGAAGATCTACTGGATGAAGTTGTTGCTATTACGGAACACCCAACGCCGTTGCTTGGGAAATTTGACGAAAGCTTTTTGGAACTTCCACCTGAGGTTATTATCACTTCTATGCGTGAACATCAACGTTATTTCCCTGTTTTCAAAGACGGGAAGCTTATTAATGCGTTTGTCGTCGTTTCCAATGCCCTTGCGGATGATTTTAGCCACGTTATCGAGGGGAATGAGCGTGTTTTACGCCCACGTTTAAGCGATGCCCTCTTTTTCTACCACAATGATCTCAAAAAAGGGCTCTCTACACAAGGGCTAGAAAAAGTTGTCTTTATGAAAGGGTTGGGAACCGTTGCAGAAAAAATAGAGCGCGAAAAAATTATTGCTCAACAACTTTTAGGTATCTGTAAATGTGGTGGTCTTTTCACCGACGATGAGACGATTGAAGTGGATTTGAATCAGGCTGTGGGATTGGCAAAAGCCGATTTGATGTCAGAAATGGTTTATGAATTTACCGAACTTCAGGGGATTATGGGGTATTACTATTCGCTTGCTTTGGGAGAAACTCAGAATGTGGCACAGGCGATCAAAGAACAGTATCATTTTTCAGGTGAATATATTTCATCTCCATTGAGTGCCATTGTGAATATAGCGATGAAACTTGATACTCTTATTGGGATGTTTAGTATTGGTGAGATTCCTACTGGGTCGCGTGATCCGTTTGCGTTGCGTCGTGCGGTCAATGGGATTATCAGTATCGCTTTGAAGCATGCAGTACCGTTGAATTTTTCCGACTTTTTTAGTGGTGAATCCTATCAAAAAGCGATTAAAACTTTTATTGTCGAGCGTTTGGCGGGAGTTTATCCTGAGGTTAACTCTTCTATTATTCAGGCGGTTGTCAATCGAGAAACCCCTTTCTTGGATGTACTAGCTTTTGATATTAAAATTAGAAAAGTTGACGAGATGGCAAAAAGTTCAGATGCAAAAGAATCCTTTTCTCTCATTAAACGTCTTGCTAATATCCTTAAAGATGAAGTGATTGATGGAAATCCTGATGGCGAGTTGTTTAATGACCACGAAAAAGCTTTGTTTGACGCATTTTCTAAAGTTGTCAATGAATTTGGAGAAAATTTAGAAATGCTATTTGAGATCAAAAAACCATTGGATAATTTCTTTACGAATGTTATGGTTAATGACGAAAATTTAGAAATTCGAGCTAATCGAAAGAAATTACTTAATATGATTTATAAGGAATTTGATACGTTTGCTGACTTTAAACAAATCACTTTATGATGTAATCATAATCGGTGCAGGGATCAACGGCTGTACCAGTGCCTATTTCCTCCACCAAGCGGGATTAAAAGTTGCCTTGCTGGATAAAGAGGGGATTGCCAAGGGCGGAAGCGGTGCTGCTGGGGCGTTTATCTCCCCGAAAATATCGAAAGAGGGTGTGTTAAAAGAGATTATGCACACGGCACATTTGGAAGCATTGGAATTTTACACGACCCTTTTCCCCGAATATACCCTCCAAAAACCCTTACTGCATATCACGAAAACCCATGAAGAGGGAGAGACTTTACGAGAGTTTAAAAATGGGACTATGTTGAATTTTACTCCCTTGGATGAAAATACAGAAATGATTTTAAGCGATGAGGCAAAAAGTTCTGAATCTATTTGCTTTTCTCGTGGAGCGGTTGTGGATGCGCAGGGGGTATGTTACGCATTAGCAGAGGGGATTGATTTTTACCAACACGAGGTTCAATCGCTCCATTACGAGGAGGGAGTTTGGAATGTCGGTGATCTGAGAGCTTCTCATATCGTCCTCTCTATCGGAGCCTATGAGAAAATCATTCCACTCCCATATCTGACACTACGTGGTATTTGGGGACATCGCATAGATATTCAAACAACGACAGTACTTCCCACTATTCTTCACCATTATGTCTCTATTTCTCCGACTTCGAAAGAAAATATTATGGCGATTGGGGCAACTCATAATGTCCATTATATGCCTACAGATAAAGAGCCGTACAACGTAGAGGAGGGGCGCAAAGAGCTTCTTGAAAAAGCCTCCCGAACGGTAAATTTGGAGAATGTAATAATACTGCATGATTATGCAGGACTACGTTCAGGGTCGAATGATTATATTCCGCTGTTGGGATCGCTTGTCGATTCTCAAGCGACACTAAATCTCCATCCCCAACTTCAATATGGAAGAGCCGTTCCTTCGTCTGAATTTGTCAATTATCCAAATTTAACGATGATAAATGGCTCGGGAGGGTATGGATTTGTTCTCGCCCCTTATTTGGCTACACGTCTTAAAAACTATTTGGTGAACAAAGAAGCACTTGACGAGAGGCTTTCACCCTCACGATTTTTTGCTCGTTGGATTAAACGAAAGAAATAATCAAAATTTCCACGTAAAACTCGTTTTATATTGGACATCCTCTTTTTTGACTCCAAGGGCTGGATGGCTGTCGAAGAGATAAAATGCCGTTATCATCAGATTAAGCTTTTCAAAAATAGGAACAATCAGCTCTATATTTTGAGAGGTTATATAGTCCGATCCATTGTTCAGCTTGGGTTGATAATATCCGATATAACTGAGTTTGGAAAATTCAGTGAAATTTTCAGTATACGTAATATAACTGTTGAGCCGTGTATTATTTTCATTAGGATTAATACTTGATTGCGTGTAAAAAATCTCTTCTTTCAATGCGCCAACTCCAATATACCCTTTGCCCAGCTTGGTAGAATTAAAAATTCGCCAACGCACATCCACGCCTGCTAGGGAGCGATTATTAATACTCTTGAATTTATCTTGCTCCGACTGAAGAAAAAGTTCACTACACCAATTGTCCTCATATAAAGTATGAATAAAGCGTAAATGAGTGTATAGCTTATCTTCATTTTTTACGCTGTTGGACTTTCCATAATTATAGGTCAACGTTCCCCACGCCAAATAGTCACTCCCTTGGTCGTACTGTAACCGTGCACCCAAAGCGTATCCATTAGTATTGGTATTACCACTTTTGGAGCCTATTTCGCCCCCTACTGTACCGCTGAAGCCTGGTTTAGAGCCAATTTCAACGGGCGCGATAGAAACGAGTGCACACAGTGATGTTGAAAGGAGTGGAACGAGGAGAAGTTTACGCAAATGAACCCTTTTTAGTATGTTTATATTTAGTATTAATCGTAGACTACAACGCCATAATTGTCATCAATACGGTAAAAACGACAATCAGCCGTAATACTCAAATCATCCAATCGCCCCAAATGAACGTAACTTTTTTTTGTTAAGAGGATACCGTTTTCGGTAAAAAATCGTTTGAGATTGACAAATTTAATATCGTTGACATATTTATATTCAAACTGATTGTAAAGACGCATTTTTTTGTAGGCAAAAATGTGGGAGTCAGCACTGAGGGTTGACGCTGCATATTGTGTCGGTAAATATCCCGATAAATCGGTAAGAGAAGTCTCAATATGAGAATATTTGTCGGGGAGGGTGTTTTTTTCGATAAAAACATACCGATTAAGTTTGATGTGACGGCTTTCACTCCAGTAGCTGTAGGCTGGAGAACTAAGCTGTAGCTTCATATTGATCTCTCGCCACAACCAGTGTTTATCTAAAAGATTATAAAGAGCCGACATCGAACGTCTAATCGTTGCTACTGTTAGTATTGAGTGCAAGCCGCTTTGCATACATAAAACGCTGTTTATAATACCCTTTATCAATGGCATCGTATTGGACTTGCTTACTTCTAAAAGAGGCATGAATAATCTTGCCGTCCCCTGCATAAATAGCAACATGTGATGGTTCATTCTTGTAGGTTTGATAAAACATCAAATCCCCTACTTGTAAATCGGTAGCATCAACGTACGTTCCAAGGGCTGCTTGTTCTGCAGCACTATGGGGAAGTGCAATTCCAAATTTTTGAAAAACTTGTTGCGTGAAACCTGAACAATCTGTTTGTGCAAGATCTTTGTTCCCAAATCCGTAAGGTGTTCCTAAAAACTCTTTTGCGCGCGCCAAAATATGTTCTTTCGCCGAAGAAATGTTTTCAAAGAGCGATTTCTTTGGTTTTGGTACATCGGTAAAATTCTCAGAAGGAAGAGTTCTATCAATACAAAACGAAGAACTACGGGACGAAGGTGAGGTGGGTTTGTTAATAACTAAATAAGGATGTGTATCATGCCCAATCGAAGATTTTTCAAGCAGTGCAGGTTTAGAACTGGGGGACGGGGTAGGAATCACAACAACGTACGGTGTCAGAGGCTTTATCGGAGTCATTTTATTAACGACTTTTTTAAAAGTACTTAGTTCCTCTTCCCCCGTATCAGTTGAAGAATGAGAAACTTCACGTTCGTATTCTAAAAATAGTGAAGGTTCACGCCTTTGCGCATCCGCATGTAAAAAAGTGCTTAAAAGCACGAGTGACAGTAAATAGACTCTATTCATCTGACCTCCTGTTTGATTTTTTCATCCAACTAGGCTTATTATAAGCTAAAAAACTTTATGTTTTATTATGAATTGAAATATTTTACGAACCGTTATGGTACACTATCAGAAAAAACAAACAGTTAATAAGGGAGGAGTTTTAGTGAAAGAAGCAGTTATTCTTCTCAATATGGGTGGGCCCAACAATCTTCGTGAAGTAGAGATGTTTTTAACCAATATGTTTAATGATCCCGCCATTATTCAAACAAAAAGTCGGCTTTTACGCCGTTTTATTGCAGGGATTATTACTTTGTCTCGCACTGAAAAGTCGCAGGAAATTTATCGTTCCATTGGAGGGAAATCACCTATTGTTGATTTAACAAAGTCCCTTGTTGAAAAACTCAAGACAGCTCTCAATGGAGAAGTTGTTGTGGATTTTGTAATGCGTTATACACCACCGATGGCGTATGAAGTGTGTGAAAAGTTGAAAAATCAGGGAGTTCAGAAAGTTTATCTCATACCCCTTTATCCCCAGTATTCTTCGACAACGACCGCTTCTTCGATTAACGATTTTGAAGATACATCAAGGAAAATGGGTTGGTTTCCTATTATGGTTGAGATAAAACATTTTTTTACTAATACAACCTATAACAACTGTTTATTAGAACGCATAAAAGAGTCTCTAGGTATGGATGATTCCCACGAATTTGAACTTATCTTTTCCGCACATGGACTACCTCAAAAAATAGTCGATGCCGGTGATCCTTACCAGCGTCAAGTTAGCGCCCACGTTGAACTGATGAAAGATAAATTTCACAGTGAAGGATTTTATTTTCGAGGAGTGCATTTAGCCTATCAATCCAAAGTAGGTCCTATGAAATGGCTGGAGCCTTCGCTTGAATCGATGTTGAAAAGTTTAGGGAAGAAAAAGGTTATTATTGTCCCTATCGCCTTCACAGTTGATAATTCGGAAACGGATTTTGAACTTACGATTGAATATGCTGAAATTGCCCATAATTATGGATTTACCGATTATCGAGTATGCCGATGTCCGAACGATCACCCCCTTTTCGTTCAAATGCTCAAAGAACTGTATGAGAAGATGCGATAAATGAAACGTATTGTAATTTTTGATATGGATGGAACCCTTATTAATTCTGCTTTGGATATTACTATATCTATTAATTATGTACGTGCTCAGGGCTATGCTCTTTCAGCTTTGAGTGAACAATTCGTTATTGATGCGATCAATGCCCATGAGCGAAATTTGGCGCATCTTTTTTACGAAACTGAGACGTATGAAGAGAGGGCGAAAATTCTGTTTGAAGAACACTATAAAAATCAATGTATTCAAAACGTTTATTCTTACAATGAAATTGTAGAAACCCTCTCTCATCTTAGCTCTCGTGGATGTATAATGAGCGTAGCAACGAACGCACCCAGTGCATTTGCTATTTTGATGCTTACGCATTTAGGGATAGCTGAGTATTTTAATTGTATACTCGGAGCTGACAATGTTGATCATCCTAAGCCTCATCCTCAGATGATAGAGCGTATTTTAATGCACCATAGCTACAATGAAGAGAATGACCGTGCATGGATGATAGGAGATAATAGTAAGGATATGCAAGCAGCAAAAAGTGCTAAAATAAATACAATTTTTGCTGCATGGGGATTTAGTGATAAAGGGGAGGGTGATTTTATCGCCTATCACCCTCGAGATGTGAAGTCAATTATTTTAGAGGAATAATCTATGTTTAAAGTCGATCTTTTTATTGCTATTGTCCTGATGTCGCTACTATTTTTACGTCATACAAGTGTTTACCGAGATCGAAATAAAATAAATTACACTCCAGTGGTTGTGGCAATCGGTTTTATCGCGGGGCTTCTTCACTTTGTAATGCTAAGTGACAGCAATGAGTGGCTTTTGACACTGCGTGAATCGCTTTTGACTGTCATTGTCGGAAGTGTTCTTTCTGCTATTATGAGTGTAATGAGCCAAACGCAAGATGTTATAAATCGTCAGCTCGATGATGTTCATGCTCAAAATACGCATAATGATATTGAGTTGCTTCATGGTTTGTTAGCGTCCATGAATGTTTCTTTGGGGCATGTGACACAAATGGAAAGTACAACCCATCAACAACTAAAAAATATTTTCAAAGAAGAAATTGAAGCGCTAGGGTCGATTTTACACAATCAAAAGTTCTTTATTCAAAAAGTAGAGTCGATGTTAGCACAACAGCAATCGGCTCAAGAGAAGTTCGAAGAGTTTACCTTAAGTGAGATGCCAAGCTTGGACAATATCGTTCATCGTCATATTGATATGTTACGTATTTCAGAACAAGATCACTTTAATCAACTTAAAAGTGTCATGAAAAGTACCAATGACGAGAAAAAAGAGCATCACGATGAGATTGTTCGGATTGGAAATATTCTCGAAAAAATCCAAAAATCCAAATCTGTTGAAGGAATTACGGGGATATTAGAACGTGAATTATCCCATATTATTAGCGATTTTTCGCACCAAATTCAAACTATTGGTTTTAAAAGTGAAAGTATCGTGAATACATTGCTCGAAAATGAAACCGTACTCAAAAGTTCAAGGGATCAAAGTGAACTTATACTGCAACAGATGGCATTATCTTCTAAGCAGATGCGCGAAATATCTCATAATACCAAAGAGCTAAACGACTCTATGCGACCATTGGGAACTCTTTTTAGTTCTGCTGAAGCAATGTTCAAAGAGTTTTTGATGGCAAAAAGTAAACTTTCAGAGTTGATTGTAAGCCTAGAATCGTATGATAAAAAAGAACATCGACTTATGCGCGATCATTTGGAAGATGTTGCCAATGTGGCTATTGCTCAAATTGAAGCATTAAGTGAAAAAATAAGACATTTTGAAGCTCAAAATCCTCCTATTTCTCCCAAAGAAGTGCAAGAACTAGCCCACAAGGTTAAACTGCATCAAAGCTATAACGCTGAATGAGGGATGTTTGGGTAAAATGACGAAAATAATAATGGATAAAAAATGATTGAATACTATGTTTTAAGTGATGAGACCCAAACAAGTCGTATTGAGGTAGATCTCTCGTTGGTGGAAGATGCCCCTGATTTGGAGCGTTCATGGTTATTATGGCTCTTTGTAAAAGTTTCTTATCCCCTAGATGCTGACTTTATCACATTTAGAGATGATCTGATACATACATTGAATACTGAAATAGATGCACAATATGTTGGAACCATTGCGAAAGAAGGGTGGTGTGAACTTTATTTTTATGCTTCATCTTCCAAGAAATTTGAGAACCTTACGTCGGATGTTATGGGACGACACACGAGTTATCCGTATGAACGCGGTTCTTTTAGAGATACGAAATGGGAAATGTACCAAGAGCGTCTTTATCCTGAACCTTTTACCCTGATCACCATACAAAGTCGTCATACGCTTGAAGCACTAGTAGAAGCAGGGGATGATGTGAGCCAAGCGCGGGAAGTAGAACATTACTTTTTCTTTCAAACACCAACTGCACTGGAGCGTTTTGGTGCATTAATGGAAAATCACGGGTTTTCCGTCAAAGAAAAAATGAATGATGACGAGAGTGATTATAGCTATGGTGTGACATTGGCTAAAATAGAGCCGATTACGGATGAGCAAGTTGAAGAGACAACCTCAATGTTGTATGAATCAGTTCTTCAAGAACATGGTAATTACGAAGGGTGGAGTACGGTACTGGCGTAATGGCAAGTATCTGGAAAACCAAAGGGGTTATCCCCTACGCAGCAGCCCTTTTTCTCAACGCTTTTACCGACCTCGGACACAAAATACTCCTCCAAAATACCGTTTTCAAAATCTACGACGATCAAACACAAATTATTTATACTGCGATTCTTAATGCCTTGATTTTACTTCCGTTTATTCTCCTTTTTACCCCATCAGGCTATATTTCCTACCGATTCTCAAAAGTTCGTGTTATGCGCTACGGTGCTTTTGCGGCAATTCTCATTACGGCGCTTATTACACTGTGTTATTATCAAGGGTGGTTTTGGTCATCGTTTATATTGACCCTTCTTTTAGCCGTCCAAGCAGCCCTCTATTCACCTGCCAAGTACGGATATATCAAAGAGTTGGCAGGCGAAAAGGGGATTAGTGCACTAAATGCTATAGTTCAATCGTTTACGACGGTAGCTATTTTGTCAGGGATTATTCTCTACACGATACTGTTTGAGAACTCTCTTTCGTTGCCGTACAAGAGTGAAGCTGATATTTTGCGTCAGATCGCCCCCCTTGGATGGCTATTAGTCGGGGGGAGCATCATTGAGTTTTTTATGACGTTACAGCTAGTGGATTCAAAAATAGCTGTCCAAACGAAATTTAAGATTAAGAAGTATCTATCTGGAGACTATTTCGGTAAAAATTGGCGTTTAATTCGTCGCAAAAGAGAGGTTTTTGAAGCAATTCTTTTTTTATCGCTCTTTTGGTCGATCTCTCAGGTGATATTAGCAGCCTTTGGGGCGTATGCCAAAAGTACCCTTGGAATCCATAACACGATTGTCGTTCAAGGACTAATGGCACTAGCCGCAATCGGAATCATTCTCGGTTCTTTTATCGCAACACGTCTCTCACGTCATTATCTCCACAAAGGGCTTATTGTGGCGGGGGCATTGAAGATGAGTGTGATGCTCATTATTTTGCCACTGACTCACAGTTTGCCCCTAATTGGCGTTGTCTTTTTCGGTTTTGGAGTAGGGGGCGCGATGCTCATCGTCTCTCTCAATGCCCTTATCCAAGCCAATACTTCTAATGTCCATTTACCGTTTGTTCTGGCAGGAAACAACTGGATACAAAATATTTTTATGGTTTCTGCCTTAGGATTTACCACACTGTTCGCGTACCTTGGGCTGGATACGATAATGATATTTTACGCCATGATAGGGGTCTCTATTGTTTTAAGCGTTTGGACAATGATCCGCTATAAGGATTATTTTATTTGGTTGCTCTTTGAACGACTCCTTGCCATTCGTTACAATATCATCCCACTGCATACCCACCATATACCACGTGATGGGGCGGTGTTGTTGCTTGGGAATCATATCAGTTGGATTGATTGGATTTTGGTTCAGGTGGGAATAGAACGGCGTATTCGTTATTTGATGGAACGCTCCATCTATGAAAAGCCTCTGATTCGTCCTATTATGGAGATCGGAAAAGTGATCCCTATCTCTCCTAATGGTGCAAAAGATGCCTTTAAAAGTGCCAAGACTCGTCTAAAGAATAACGAAATCGTGGGGTTATTTCCTGAAGGCTCTATCAGCAACAATGGAACCATAGGAAAGATTTATCCCGGATACCAAGTGATTGCGTCAAAAGTGGAGGGGGTAATCATCCCCTTTTACATAGACGGAATCTACGGCTCTCTTTTTTCGCGTGCTAAAACTCGATACGTACCGTCAAAATCGTGGTTTCGTCGCAATGTCCGTATTATTTACGGTGAACCGCTTGCGATGGAATCTGACCCTCAAACGGTGTATAATGCGATTACTGCTTTAAAGGAAAACTATGGCGCTTAATAAACCTAAATATACCCTCTTTAAAAACACCCGTTATGCTCTTAATGGGTTGATCGAAGTGACCCAAAACGAACCTTCATTTCGTCTTCAAATTCTCCTCTTTGTCGTGGGAATGATCCTTGCGTGGACACTTCCCCTTGATTTTGTTCATAGTGCTATTCTTGCGGTGTCACTTTTCGTACCTGTTATCGCTGAAATTATCAATAGCTCTATTGAACGAACGGTTGATTTGGTAACATTTGAACATCACGAACTTGCCAAGAGAGCAAAAGATGCGGGGGCAGCACTTGTCTTTATTGCATTGGCGATGTTGGCATTTATTTGGATCTTGACCCTTTATGACGCATTTTGTGGGTGATTTATTTCAATATAGAGATGCTTGCACGCTTGATAATAAAATTTAAATTAAAAGGTTGCGTATGCAAATGAGTCAAACTATTCTTGCCGTTGATGATAAAAAAGAGAATCTTGATGTATTATTGAACATATTGGAGGATTTTGATGTCATTCCCGTAACTTGTGGACAAAAAGCACTTGAAATTATCGATCAAGAAAATATATCGTTGGTATTGCTGGATATAGTGATGCCGAATATAGATGGATATGAAGTGTGTAAAATCCTAAAATCGCAACCCCATACGAAAGGGATTCCGATTATATTTACGACTGCTAAAACCGATGAAGAGAGTATCTCAAAAGCCTATGAAGTAGGTGCAAATGATTATGTGAGTAAACCACTGAAGCGTAGCGAAGTTATTGCTCGGGTTCAAATACAACTCAAACTCAAAGAAACTATCGAAAATCTTGAATATTTAGCGTCAAGAGATACTATGACTGGAATATATAACCGACGAAAATTCTTTGAACTTTCAAAGCCTATGTTTGATCAATGCGAAAACAACCTTTTTGTTTCCATGCTCGATATCGATCACTTTAAAAAGGTCAATGACAGTTTTGGGCATGATGCTGGAGATTTGGTTATTAAATTGGTAGCAAAAACAATATCAGACAAGCTTCCTGAAAACTCTATTTTTGCACGAATAGGGGGCGAAGAATTTGTTGCGGTGTGTATTGATGATTCTATTGAGAGAATGACGCAACTCTTTGAAGGAATAAGAGAGGCAATTGCATCATCAAACGTCGATTATAACGGACATCAAATCAGCTTTACAATCAGTAACGGTGTAGCCCAGAAAAATGCTTCCATTCAATCCATTGATGAACTAATAAAACAAGCAGATCTTGCTCTCTATGATGCAAAAAACAGTGGGCGCAATAAAATTGTATTTAGGTAATAGCATGGATAAAGATATTAGACAATACATTAAAGAACTTGAATACAGTGAATTGCGTCACAGAGTTTTATTTGAAGAAGCCGCGTCACCCGGTGTCGTATGGGGAGAAGGGTTTATTATCAATGATTGGAATAAACAATCCGAAAAACTCTTTGGCTGGAATAGAGCAGAAGTTCTAGGACGAAACTTCCTTGATTTCCTAATACCTGAACAAAATCATAATAATATACTCCAAAGTGCTGAAGAACTTTTTAAGACTAATACTATCCATACCATTAATGAAATCCTTACTAAAAATGGTGAAACTATTATTTGCGAGTGGTACAGCTCTATACTTCCAGCCAATAAAGACGGCAAGCAAGAAGTCGCATCACTTGCCATAGACATTACTGAAAAACGTGCGATGGAAGAGGTAAGAGATAAAGAGAATCTGAAATACGAGTCACTTCTCAAAGCATCCGCCGACGGTATCCATATTATCGACAACGAAGGAAGACTGATCGAGTTTAATGAATCTTTTTGCAAGATGCTTGGCTATACGACCGAAGAGATATCTAAACTAAGTGTCAAAGATTGGGATCTAAAGTGGGAACCTATGAGTTTTGTCGATGATTTACCTAAAAACGTTGAAGCATCACCAACCTTCGAATCCTTTAATCGCTGTAAAGATGGAAGTATTATTACCGTAGAAATCAACGCATCGATGGTAGAAATTAATAACAAGCCGATGCTTTTATGTGCATCAAGAGACATCACTCTTAGAAAAAAAGCCCAAGAAGAATTGAAAAAATATGAGACTTTAATGCGGGCTTCTGGGGACGGAATCCACGTTCTTGATGTGGAGGGTAATTTGGTAGAAGCCAATGAAGCGTTTTGCGACATGCTTGGTTATACCTATGAAGAATCACTGAAATTAAAAGTAAAAGATTGGGACGTTCACTACTCTCCCGAAGAATCAATCAACCATATTCCACAACTCATCGGAACCTGTTCAACATTCGAAACCCTTCAGAAGCGTAAAGATGGGAGCATTATTTCAGTTGAAATCAATGCAGTTGGTGTTGAAATCGGGAATAAACCTATGCTCTTTTGTGCAGCGAGGGATATTACCGGCCGTAAAATGGTCGAAAAAGAGCTCCAAGAAGCTAAAAAGAAAGCTGAAGAAGCAACCAAAGCAAAATCAGAATTTTTGGCAAATATGAGTCATGAAATTCGAACACCCATGAATGCGATTATTGGAATGACGTATCTTATGAAAGATACCAATCTCGATGGTATGCAACTGGATTATCTAAAAAAAATTGAAAGTGCGGCTAGCTCCCTTTTGGGAATTATTAATGATGTGCTTGATTTTAGTAAAATCGAAGCGGGTAAATTAGAGATGGAGAATATTGAATTTGATCTTCATGAAGTCATTGAAAATGTAGTCAATATCATTGAGTTGAAAATTCAAGAAAAAGAGCTAGAGTTTGTTGTCGGTTACGATCACAACATGAATATGAATCTCTTCGGCGATCCTCTCAGACTTGGACAAATCCTTATCAATCTTGCAACCAATGCCGTGAAATTTACCGATGAAGGCGAAATAGGTATTTATATCGAAAAGGTTTCTCAAGGGCGGTTTCGATTCAGAGTTAAAGATACGGGAATAGGATTGTCGAAAGATCAAACTGACAAACTGTTTCGATCATTTACTCAAGCAGACAACTCAACAACACGCAAATTTGGAGGAACGGGATTGGGACTGGCAATCAGTAAAAAGTTTGTTGAGATGATGAACGGTACTATATGGGTAGAAAGTGAACCAAACAAAGGTAGCGAATTTATCTTTGAAGTGAACTTACTGGAAAATAGCCCAAAACAGCGAAGCTATGATAATTATGAACACAAAAATGTTCTCATCGTCGATGATACCCCATCATGGCAGATTATTATCTCCAAACTCCTCAAAAATTTCAACCTCAACATCACTGTTGCCAATAACGGGGAAGAAGCATTATCCCTTATTTGTGACGAGTCACACCATTTTGATTTGGTTTTGATGGATTGGAAGATGCCCAATATGGATGGTATTGAAACGACAAAGCGGCTAAAGGAACAATGTCGTAACAGTACAGTTCCAACCGTTATTATGATTAGTGCTTATTCGGCTGCTGACATTCTCAAAAAAGCAAAAGAGGTAGGAATCGATATATTCTTGAAAAAACCGATCAATCCATCCCTCTTATACAACATCATCGTCGGAATTTTTGGTGAAAATATCGCAAAAATGAACACTATAACGGATATTCCGTCGCTTAAGACTCAGCTCTCTTCTCTTAAGGGGAGTGGAATTTTAATAGCAGAAGACAATGTCCTTAATCAAGAAGTGCTAACGGGAATACTAAGACCAAGCGGGATTATTGTTGATATAGCCTCAAATGGAATAGAAGCTATAGAGATGTATAAATCTAAAAAAGGGTTTTATGAACTTATTTTAATGGATATTCAAATGCCGATGATGGATGGATATGAAGCGACCAAGGCTCTACATGATATGGGATGCGAAATACCCATCATTGCTCTGAGTGCAAACGCAATGAAAGAAGATGCAAATAAGTCAAAACGTGCTGGAATGAATGCTCATTTGAACAAACCGATTGATACTGAAAAACTGTTTGCGTTGCTTTTAAAATTTATTTCCAAAAAAGTAGAAATTCCTCATTTGGAAGAGACTATTTTCATCCAAGTTATTCCAGAATTACGATACTTAAACGTCAAGAAAATCGTTCCAGCTACTATAAGCAATTTAGCTTTGTACACGAATTTAGTATTAAAATTCGCAGAACAATATAAGCACTTTATTCCGTCTAAGGAGTGCCCTGAGTTCAAAGACACACTACATACCCTCAAAGGGCTGAGTGGCACCATTGGAGCAGAACGTTTATACTGGCTTGCCCAAGAATTGGAAAAAGATCAAAGTAAATCTATAGTGACGCAGTTTACAGAGGAACTATTATATGTTTGTGATGAAATCGAAGCAAGCTTTACAAAAGATGAAGTAAACTTAAACGATAAACAGCAAATCTCGGAAGAAGAAATAGAAGCTTTGTTTACTGAACTTAAAAAGGCACTAGAGTCTAAACGTCCAAAAAGAATTCAACCAATATTAGCACAATTTGAGAATGTTCACTTGGACCATCCATCACAAAAGAGGTATGAAAAAGTGAAAATATTGATTGAAGGGTATGAGTTTGGTCAAGCGTTGGATGTTTTGAGTTGATAGCTTTAAGCTGTCTACTTTTTTTTGCTAATTAAATCAATATAATATATATTCAGAAAATTCAAAATGGGGGATGGGAAGGAAATAACTATTATTGTTATTTTTGATAAATCTGCTTTTATAGCTGAAATAAAACTTTATGTTTAAAATTAAATTGGTATCTTCATCTAACCAACTGTAGAAAATTATGTAGAATATCGAAGTCATGTAAGGGATACCTTCTTTCTTGTACTGGTCTTTATGTATGTAGGAAGTTCATTCTTTCTTGTACTGGTCTTTATGTATGTAGGAAGTTCA